>Ga0126336_10000378_pt1 | contig 17234 bp, 19 predicted proteins | sample SidCmetagenome_FD_92530 | JGI IMG/M metagenome (GOLD analysis project Ga0126336, IMG submission 92530) | Coral microbial communities from El Islote,Puerto Morelos, Mexico - Siderastrea C C metagenome | ecosystem: Host-associated > Invertebrates > Cnidaria > Coral | place: El Islote,Puerto... | reverse complement strand
AGGACACCGAACGCATTATAAAACCTATAATTTGAGCTGTCTCGTGTAACTGTTGAATATCGATTTTTCCAGGGAGCCACAATGAACATAGCCACCATGCATTTAACACACCTGAAACTTGCAAAATATGCTACAGACACCAAGAACGTGATGAAATCGACGATGAAAGGTGTTCTGAGCAATTCTTAAAAAGGCAAGTTTTCCTGTGACCCACTGTGCCCCACTGTTATTTTTTTTTACTATGCACCAATTATACCACGCATCGAACAAGCCTGTCTTGGGCAACTGTCAGTATGCATTATACACCTCAAACTTGCAGAATATTCTACAAAAACCAAGAGCGTTATCAATCCGACGATGAAAGGTGTTCCGAGCATTTCTTAAAACCGCGTTTTCCTGTGACATACTGAGCACCAATTACGCTACGCGTCAAACAAGCCCAAGACGTGCAGAATATCCTACAGATATCGAAATATTATAAAACCTATGGTTTGGGATGTCTCGTGCAACTTTTGAAAAATTGACTTTTCTAGTGACTCACAAAAAGCAAAGTTCGCTATGCATCATAGAGACCTCAAACTTGCAGCATATGCTACAGACACCAACAGCATCATATAACCTATTGCTTGAGCTGTCACGAGCATCTTTTAAAAAATTTACTTTTTTAATGCCCCACAATGAGGAAACGTTTCCCAGTGAGCTCTTTAAATATCCAGTTCTCTAAGCCCCAATATGGACTAATTTTGCTAGGCATTAAACGTACAGCGTATCCTACAGACACCAAACGTATTATAGAACCCATGATTTTACCTGTCTTTAGCAACTGTTGAAAATCGGCTTTTCTAGGGACCCACAATGAGGAAAGTCACCATACATTGTACACACCTCAAACGTGAAGTATATGCTTCAGACACCGAACACATTAGCGAACCTATGGCCACCGACAGCAATAGCAAATATCCCCACCGACAGCAATAGCATTAGAAAGCCGATGATTTGAGGAGTTCCGCGCCACTCTTGAGAAATAGAGTTTCTCTCTGACCAACAATGAAAAAAATTCGCTATGCAACGCAGTGCCCTAACACTTGAAAAATATGCTACAGAGATTAAAGGCACAGAAAAATCGACAATTTGGAGCGTTTCCCGCACCTCTTGAAAAAGCAATTTTCCTGAGTGCCATTGGGGACAAATTTTGCCACGCATCAAACAAGGCCAAAACGTGCAGAAAAAGCCACCGATACCGAAAGCATTATAAAACCTATAATTTGAGCTGCATCGAGCAACTGTTCAATATCGACTTTTCCAGGGAGCCACAATGAGCAAAGTCACAATACATTTTACACACCTGAACGTTGCAGAATCTGCTACAAACACCAAGAGCATTATGAAACCGACGATGCAAGGTGTTCTGAGCAATTCTTAAAAACGCGAATTTTCCTGTAACCCACTGTGCACCAACTATGCTACGCATCGAACCAGTCTAAAACGCGCACAATTTGCTATTGACACCACAAGTATTACGGTTTGAGCTTTCTCGAGGCTATGGTTTCCCTACAGTTTGCCTACGGTTTGAGCTGCCTTGAAACACTGTTGAAAATGGAGTTTTTCTCGGACCCATATTGAAAAAATTCGCTATGCAAAACAATACCCTAAAAGTTTAAAAATATGCTACAGATATCGAAAGCGTTTTAAAATCGACAATTTGGGGCGTTCCCCGCAACTCTTGAAAAGTCCAGTTTTTCTGAGCGCCACTGTGGTCAAATTTTGCTACGCATTGAACAAGCCCCAAACGTGCAGAATATGTTACAAACACAAAAAACATTATAAAAGTCATGATTTGAGCCGTCTCAGGCAACTGCTGAAAATGGACTTTTCCAGGGACCTACAAAGAGCAAAGTCACCATGGATAGTACACACTTCCAACTTGCAGAATATGCTACAGACACAGAGAGCGTTATAAGACGTATGGTTTGAGCTGTCTCGGGCAACTTCCAAAAAATCCACTTTTGGAATGACACACAACGGAGAAATTTGGCCACGCATTGCACAGTAGGATGACACCCCGTTGAAAGCCATGTTTTACGAAACCGATTTACAAAAAGTACACATGTCTGACGATGCCTTGTTTCGAATAGAAAAGGTACTTAAGAGTCAAAAAGACCGAGTGTTGCTCAAGTGGAAAGGCTGGCCTGACAGGTACAGCACTTGGATTTCAAGTCAAGACGTGACCACACTGAAAAAGAAGTAGAAGAAGGCACGACGTTTTCACCCTCGTCCTCGTTTTACGTGACTTTGATGAGTCATGCCAGTACCCGCGAGTTTCCTCGCAATCGTTCCCACCATTTTAAAAACCGATTAGTGGTTTGGGGATGGCATGTGGGGATGGTCAGTTTGTCGCTACCCACCATTCCCTCGGTAGGTGAACAATTTGTCAACGAAAAGGATCCTCTGCTTTGCCGACGATGGCACGAACGAGTGTATTAGCGAGATGACCAAGGCAATGATCGGTGGTGGCATCAACGTCACGAGCTGAAGATTTTGGGTGAAGACATGAAAGAGAGTTTGTCTTCGTCCACCGGCTACCAATTTTTTCAAAAACTGATTCATCGCTATGATCAAGAAAGAGCCAGTTAAACCAAACCCAAAACCAAATAGGCTGAGGATGATGGGACCAAGTTGTACCATTTGTTTGAATGGACGTCTCGAGGGGATTTGTTATTGAACACGGCCAAACCTCGGCGCTGAAAATGGGATGGATCGAAGAACCGCCCTCTGGTACGTTTCAACTGGGTCCCAACCAATGGCAAGAATTTCGGTCGGATGCCATTGCTGAGCCAACAGATGTCCCAGATGCTAACAACAAACCTGCGTTTTGGAAAGTGGATGGCGGGTATTTGGTATTGAGCATGACGTGTAACTGGCGTTTTTTCGAATTTCAATGACAAGTTTGGTCCCTCGACGGAATTTGCACCCACCCGTCTCTTGCACGTGAAAGAGCAGCATGGTGGGTAATCGCGTGACCGATCTCTTGAGAGAAACCAAGTATCAAAATCAAGGGACCACCCACTTTGAACTGATTTACATTCAACATCTGCCGGTGCGAAATGAATTGGTGGAAATCATTGAAACGCAAATGGCCGAAGTCAACGGCGATCTCGCTGAATTTGGGGAAGGTCACAGCATCATGACCTGGTGGTCATGATGGTTTTGGTGTAAAGAAAAAAGAAGAAGACAGAATGTCGCTTTACGTGAAGTTACCCAGTCATGCCAACCGGCGAAAATTTCCTGACAACCAAGCCAATTGGTTCAAGATTCATTTACCTGGCGGGGGATGGCAAGTACAATTGAGTGCCTCTTCTTTACCGGATGTCCGTGTGAATCTGTAGGATTTGGTGGGAAAAGATAGATACATTTTGGCGACCTCCTGGGACCAAACCATTCCCAAAGTGGGTGAAAAAGAAGGCGAAATGGAGGCAAAATAGGATCGGCTCAAACTATCATCAACGACCTTAAAGATTTGCATTGGATGGTGGATGGAGTGAGTTTGATGAAAGCGGCCATTCCTCACAGAGAGCAACAACGTAAGGAATCCGGTTCAAGGAGGACGTCTCACCAACGAACAGGGCAAACACAACTACGTCACGTTGGGAGGGGGAAGAGTTGATCATCGACAACACCAACGTTTGTCATTACAATCTGGACACGCCTGCCATTACCTTCAACACCAGGTTAGCTCTCAAGATGGGATAGTTACATAAGTCAACAGTGGATTGATTTTGAGACCTAACTTGCAGCAAGAATTCATGGTAGATCAAGTACCCAACATAGAAACCCAAACTGATTGGAACGATTTGAACGACGAACAAAGCAACCCCGTCTCTTGGGTGGCTCGTTCTATTTTGCCAGATTATTTACAATTGAGCATGAGTTGTAGTTGGCGTTTTACCAACTTGAATGTGGCGTTTCCTTCGATGGTGGGAGAACCCAGCCATTCTCTGCACGTGCACTCCGACGTGACCGGCAGTACCATTGTGGAAAATTCGCGTGACTGATTTTTGCGATAAGTCAAGTACAAACGTGAAGGATGAGGCACCACTTACTTTGAACCGTTACATATTCAATACATGCCTCTTCGCAACGAGTTTATTGAAATTATTCAAATACAAGTGGCAGAAACCACCGGAGAGCTGGACAAGTTTGGCAAAGGTAACACCATAAAAAGGGAAAAAGACATAAAAAGGAAAAAAATAGAAGTTAAGAATCATGCCTCAGAAAAGAAGAAGAAGACGACGACGACAAAAAAGACGACGTACCCAAAGGGGTGAAGGTGTAGGGACAGTCGTAGCAGGGATTCTCAAAGCCGCTTGGAAAATCACCAAAGGGTTGGAAACATTGGCGAAAAAAGGGGCACAAAAGGCTCATCTGAAACGCATGGCTGAAATCCGAAGTGGTAGAAGAAAACGTTATGCCGGCGAATCCAACACTTGCAGCATCATGCGAGTTGTTATTGTGTATACAAAGAGAGAGTCACGAGAAGAATAAGAAGAAAGAAGGAATAGTGATCATCCGTGCTTCGTGCCCAACAAGAAAAACATGCTGGGAGGTAGTTTGACGCGATATCGACCTGACGAGTACTACGACCAAGATGGTAAAGGGGTGTTGGCAGATATGTTTCGTGGAAGTCTCGAAGGACTTAAAAGGACCCAAAATCCTTTGAAAGTACCTAGTAACACCCTGAGTGGATTAAAAGCAGGTTTAACACGCGGTGTCAAACGAAAAGCCGAACAAGTGATCCAACAGGAAATGGCCAAACGAGCTAAGAAAGCCTTGGGTGACAAGAACGTGATAAGGCCATGCGCGTGGCCAGTGCCTTGTTTCCCAAACAAGTGAAAAAAGCACGTGACATTTCTGGTGTCTAAAGTAAAAAGAAGAGGTGCCGTTGACTCCAGTACATTCTCGTCCTCGACGTATTTGTAGCAATCGTGGTTTGCCTTAATGTGGAGGGTTGTTTCTTTCGAAAACGATGATGATTAGAAAACGACCGCAGCAAAGTGGAGGCTGGTTGGGCTAAAGTGTGATGAGAATTTCAGGATTTGATTTGGCTCAACGGTTAGCACGACGACGACGGTATAAGAGCGCATCACGACGGGCTCCCTCTACATCTAGAAGAAGAAGACGTCGATGTTAAATAATACTACCTAACGACATGACAGAAGGAGCCCCAGCTCACGCCCGTCCCGACGGGGCTGTCAACCCAGCTTTGAGAGTGTTTAAGGTACCCCCTACGGACATTAGCATCAATGCCTATGGCATGGTCACCATTCAACCCACCACGCCCGGCATCAATCCTATGGAATTCGTCATTCCTGCTTTGGACGATTATGAGGATTTGGGATGCAGTAACTTCTCCATGGAACTGGGACTGAAAAAGAGTAACAACGCTAACTTGGTAGCTGATGAACAACTGTGGGTTACCAACAATTTGGCTCATACCATCATCAAGCAAATTGACCTGCAGTTGAATGGTACTTTAATCAGTCGGCAATCAGACACGTATCACTACAAGGCCTACATAGAAGACTTGCTGAATTTCAACCCAGAGGACGAAAAGACCGTGTTGACACCTCAAGGCTGGTTTAATGACTGGGGATTTCCCACCCCAATGGACCGCTTCCAACACAGACAGCGGCACCCCTCACAATGACTACTGAGATCTCAGTGCCACTCACAAAGCAGCGTTGGCCCTGTCTATAGCAGAAACTGAAAACTATATTGAGGGAGTCGCGTACAGTTTGGCGTTTCAACCTCACTTGGAAGTGTGTTTCACACTGGCAAAGTACTGGTGCCAGACGTGGAAATCTAGATGAAATTTCATTTTGATAGTCCCAATCTGTTTTTCAATGGAGTGAGACTAGTTGGCCGCTTGGTGGAGGGGGACGTCAGGCTACGCTTTCATCTGTGTCAACTCTGCTTGAATGAAACCATCTACAAGACACTGTCTGCCCAAAGACACAGCGACAAAAAATTGGCTTCCTACCCCACGGTTCGCAGTGAAATCCGGACCTTCAGCATGCAAGGCAACCTCACCCGCTTTGACATTCCCAACCTCTTTCAAAACAGAATTCCCGTTCGTTTGATCGTGGGCCTGTTGGACAGTCGAGCTTTCAATTGGGATCTGACCCGAGATCCCTTCTGCTTCCAGAACTTTGGACTACGTTCCATTCGACAGATTGTGAGGGGAGAAGAAGTAAAGTCATACCGTTGAACAAGGTGTTGCAAAACTTGAAATGATTCGACATTTTCCAATAACACCACCACCGTTTGTGGTAAAAGGCATACAATGAATCCATGCGTTGCGAAAGTTCCGGTTTGAACTTTAAAAAATTGATTTTGGACAACGGTCCATTCAGCAAAGACACCACCACTTTTTCTTTCAGGACCATGATCTCATCAAGACGAAAAGCGTGACGAAGTGCTTTGCACGGTAGGACGTCCTCATTGTTTATAGCTGGTCACGATACTATTGGTGGTGTTGATATTAGCAATCTTGTGTCCTTGGGCAAACTGTTCTTGATCTTGTAACAACATCCCTATCGACGTTGTAAGTCCGCTTGGTTCAAAGCTCTAGGTTAAAACCAATGAAAAGGTAAAACGTAAATCAAAGTATGTGTCATTTTTCTTAAACTATCATGTTGGGAAGAGCCTTTCGTTTTCACACCCCCTCCAGTATTTTGTTGGTGGGTCTTTCCCGGTGTGGCAAAATCGTGTTTACGGAAAAACTCTTGTTAGAGAATCCCGAGTTGTTTGAAAGCCCTCCCACCCAAGAGCATTATTGTTATGAAGCGTGGCAAGACCGATTTCAACCCATGTAAGATCGAAGTGTGATTTTTCACGAAGGCATTCCTGATCACCAAACCCTGATGCAATGGTTTCCTCAGGGGCAAGGAGTCAGGGTGTTGGATGATTTGATGGACAAAGGCAGCAACGATAAACGCGTGTTGGATTTATTCACCAAACATTCCCATCATCAAACGTCACAGTCATTTACTTGTGCCAAGACATGTTTCCCGTGCGAAAATATGCCAAAAGCATTTCCCGCAATGCCCATTACATTCATTACATTCATGCGTTCAAGAACCGCAAATTGTCCTCCTTCAATCGTTTCCCACCACGTGGAAAGACAGTTTGGGAACTTTTCATCACGCCACCACTCGCCCTTATGAGTATTTGGTGTTGGATTTACATCCTGCTTCGTCCGGAAAAGATCGTCGGCGATTATTTTCATAGTATGCGTTTGGATGACATAGATTACAGTCCCATGCGAGAGGTACATAATTTGGTTCAACACAGGCAAGGAAAATCCATTGACCGTTTCATTGACCGTTACAACGAAACATATTTTCGTGAACTGGTGTGGACGTTAGAAGATCGAGCATGGCAGATGATTATTGATCCCGACGATCTCCGCAAGCTTACACAACCGTTTCACCTGCAGGGGTAGGCACCACCACAACCAGCCGTGTGTCACCCGAAACCAATCAAGAAATTTTAAACACTAAGGACCAGTCCCTGATTGACCAAGCCTGGGATTATTTGACTGTGGAACACATGACCTGTTATTTGGAGTCCCTCCCATCCCCTACCGGTCCCATCCCCTAGTTCCTCTCAACAAGTCACACCTCAAGAGTCACCTAGAACTTTGAACCAAGCGGACTTACAACGTCGATAGGGATGTTGTTACAAGATCAAGAACAGTTTGCCCAAGGACGCAAGATTGCTAATATCAACACCACCAATAGTATCGTGACCAGCTATAAACAATGAGGACGTCCTACCGTGCAAAGCACTTCGTCACGCTTTTCTTCTTTATGAGATCATGGTCCTGAAAGAAAAAGTGGTGGTGTCTTTGCTGAATGGACCGTTGTCCAAAATCAATTTTTTAAAGTTCAAACCGGAACTTTTGCAACGCATGGATTCATTGTATGCCTTTTACCACAAACGGTGGTGGTGTTATTGGAAAATGTTGAATCATTTCAAGTTTTGCAACACCTTGTTCAACGGTAGGGCTTTACTACTCATGCTGCCGGGATGATTGCGGGTCCGATTTTGGAAAACAGCACGTTGGTAGCGTGCTTGGCTGCTGTGGGCACCGTGGTCAAAAAGGATGGAACGATCTTAAAAAATACAGTTTTAAAGTAGACATGAGTCGCTTTACTTTCACCACCTATGCCAAAGCCTTGATCAAATTGAGAACCTATGTGCGCAGGATTCCCTTTGAGAGAGTGGAAGGTTTTCTAATCAAGATGCAAACCGTTGGATGACACCATCATTGATTTTACTCCGCATTTGCCCAAACGCTACGTGCAAGAATACTATCGTCATTTTGTCTACCAACAAGTGAACGCCCAATGCTACGTGGATATATGTCATCGACCTTTCATGTCCAAAAGTTACTGGGTGGAAGAGGATAAAAAGGTCAACCCTCACAGTCCCATCCTCATGGACTCATGGCCCCCGGAAGAAGAAAACGAAAAAGAAGAACAAGAAGACGTCGTGGTAAAGTCAATGTAGGAGGAAGTCTTTGGTCTTTGCTTAAAGGAGTGGCTAAAGTGGGACTTTAACCTGGCAAGAGTAAACGCAATAAGAGAATGGGAGCCCTGGGTGCTGTTTCTAATTTTAGATGAAAGCCGTGAGAAGTATGAAACGAATTCGACGTCAATTACCGTTTTTACAGTCTGTGTTAAAAGAAGCCAATCGTTTTAAACGTCAAGAACTCTTGCAACATGCCAATGCGGATCAAATGAAAACCTGTTAAAAAACAGCATTCCCGTCACACCCCCATGGTGGTGCAGCTTCGTTCCTGTAAAAAGGTGCTATTAAACCTGGGACGTCGCCAACATTCCGTGAAAAAAACGTCGTCAGTGGCTCGTCTAGCAAAAAGTTAGAGGGTTGTGGCAAGGTCTCAACAACGTGTTATGTCAATGTGTTCGACGACGACGCTGAACCTTGCAACGTGGGTGAGCCTTTTGTAGAGCCAATCAGGAACGAGAGGAGTGGAAAGATCGTTGTCAATATTGGAAGTGTGAATACCACATGTTGTATCGGGAGCATATGCATATATTGTTCAGTTTACGTTGTGAGAGGTGTCGCACCTTGGAGGAAGGAGAACTCTGTGGAGACTGTAGCGCTCCAATGGAGGAAGTGTACATGATTCCTCAAAAGGATTTAGATCATTTCATTCAATATTACAAGGGGGAGTTAAGTGTTCTGAAAAAATGCTCTCCTCAACAGGCCACGTTGGCGGCCAAAAAACATCTTTTGTTTGCAGACCCCCAAATCCCTCCAGCTATCGTGAATGCCAAAACCAAACCTGTCAGTCAAGAATTGACCAAGTTAACCAAACGCATACGTCAATTTCCTGGGGGTGTAGGTGCAGGAGCGCCTGATGGACCTCCAGGAGAGTAAGAAGAGGAAGAACGGGATTTGGTGACGGGTCCTGTTGAACACTGGTTGAAACGCATGATAAAAGGCAGTCCGCCTACTCCCAAACCGCAAATTACTCCTTTAGGACCTGTCAAGAAAGGCAAAGCGTCCACCAGTAACATTTCTGTCAGGAGAGCCACTCTTTGCACCAGTCGAGGAGACGACAGTGATCTCGGCGCTCGTCTAGAAGCCAATCGAGAACGTTGCAAAAGCCTTGAAAAACAGTACGCTACAAGTACTTGGGGCAAAGGCAAAGGCAAAGGTAAAGGCAGAGCTCCTGGTCCCGTCAAAGGCAAAAGCGCTCGAGAATTGGAACAGTTAAAACCCCTGCCTGGATGGGAAGATTAGGCAGGAGACAAAAAGTTAAGACGACGTTTGGATTACAACGACAGTGACTCAAAAAGAAAAGAAGAAATGAAAACCAAGAAAAAACCCACTAAAAGGAGGACCACCCGGAAAAAAGAACCCAACGAAGATGGGGTGCGGACATTAAAAAATGTTTGGCCAAAACAGGCATTAAATTCATTAGCCGGTGTATCAGTACATGGGACCCGGTGCTCACTTGGCTAAACGTCTCAAGCGCGGAGATCGCGGCATCAATCGATTGGACAAGATTGCCAAACAACATGCAAGACAAGTGGAAAGCCGATACCAAGATGATCAAAGCCATTGATCGTTTGCCGGGCAAGAAAACCATGACGGAACGTGTGGTCAAAAAAATCATGCAAGCCAAAACACGTTTCAAATTGTAAAAACATGTTTTTTAATTGTATATCCTTTATTGTACATCCTGTTGTTGTTGTTGTTGTTGTTGTTGTTTCATAAAAAATAAAATATATCTTGGAGAAAAAATGTCTGGTTCATTTCAAAAGGTTTAGATCAAAATTGTTAAGCACATCATTCCATACATTCTCCCATTCACTCTCCTTCATGTCTTCAACAAAGTCTTTCCGACTAGTTAAATCTACATCATGGATCAAACTCTCCAGTTCTGCTTCTTGATCCAATTCTTGGATCAAGTCGTCTAACCACTTACGTGAATCTCTGTCCCAGACATGTTCATCGATGGTTCCAACTTGACCCGAGTCAAGGTTCAACACGGTGGGTTGTTGTTGTTGATTTATGTCAACATCCTGGCATTCCTCCAGCATTTGGTCAAACGACATGTCCTCTTCTGCACTGAGTGAATGGCAAAACGACTCCAAATACATTAAAACGGGTGCCCGCATTTTTGCCAAGGGGATAGGATAACGAGGGGGTGACTTCAAACAATCTGTCACAACCACCGACCTTCGTTTGGACCCCAAGGCTTTTGGTTTTTGTTGGATTTCTCTTTGATGACGTTGTACTTTCCTTAGTTCCTCTTGGAGTGTCTCTGCAAATGTTTTTGACCTCTTTTCCTGATACGTTATCATAAACTCTCGGTTTGCTTCTCGATATCTCGCTCGATACTCTCGGTAATTCTCCCGGTTAGCTTTTCGATATCTCGCTCGATACTCTCGGTATCTCTCCCGGTTGACTTCTCAATATGTTATTTTCTGTTTCTCTAACAGTTTCTCGTGGTTCGCTTCTCGATATCTCCGATGATACTGTCGAATTTTTCCCAGTTGGCTTCCTGATATCTTTTTTTTTTTTGGCTGTGCAATTTTTTCCCGGTTGGCTTCTTGATATCTTTTTCTCTGCTTTCACCATTTTTGCAGACACATGCTGAGCGTGTTATACCAAGGAAATTGCAAAGGATGATGGGACAATAGAAATGGGGGGAGGGAGTACCCTCCACCCTTTAATTATTTTTTTGGATTCATGTGAATTTCCCGTCATTGGTTCTTCCACTTATCTCACGTGACGCTTTCTCCTCTATAAAAAACTGCACCTTGCTTCTCTTTTTTCAATTCGGTTTGCCTTCGGGGAGTCAAAATATCGTCAGGACAAGAACAAGAAGATCCCGGCCCTAGTGGTTTCTCGTGCGAGGAGGTCTTGGCTTTGCTTGGACTTGAAAGGCACCCGATTACGACAAACAGGTAATTTTGTGGACAGTCCACACGTGGTTCGAGCTTTCCAAACCGGGTTGCAACGCGTCATACATCGCGTGCTAACCACGAGCCCGGACTTGCACGATCAAGACCGACACTAATTCACCCTCAGTTCCAATCGTCTCACCAGTAATTTCCAGGGGTGGGGATTACGCGCCGGCAAATGGCGAAAAGGGGGTTTAAGGGCGGTGCCCTTCTCGAACGAACAACGAACAATTTCAAATGGACGGTTCGTTTCAATAGTCCATCACGCAAGTGCATCATGCTCCCCGGGGGAGTAGAAAACACCCACGCCGTCTGACACCAGGGAATCAGTTCCCTAAACTTTTCAAGCGAAACAAAAAGACCATCATCCGCATTCAAAACGACGATGACCTGTGTTGTGGGTGTGCCTTGGTCACTGCCAAAGCCAAGGTGGAGAATCACCCCCAGTGGAACTGCATCCGACTAGGAAAAAATTCAAAGATAACTAGCTTTGCTACTCCACCACGAGGCCGACGTACCATTTGGTCCTTGTGGGTACGAAGAGTTGACCAGGTTCAGTCAAGCCCCATCCCTGTACGACTACCAGATCATCTTGGTCGATGCGGACCGCGCGTACCACATCAAACGTTTTGAACAGCCCCTCTCCAAACAATTGATCCAGCTGTAGTTCACTACGATGTCATTACCAGTCTCCCTGGGTTCTTCAACAAAGGTTACGTTTGTGCCACTTGCTTCAATTCCTACCACGATGAGGGACGCCACCGATTTTCAAACAAAGTCCAGTGCCGCGCCTGTTGCCAAAAAGAGTGCCCCGATCTCCTCCACGCCTACCCGCGCCGTCCCAAAGCCTCCCGATGTTGTCATCACTGTAAATGAGACTATTTTGGAGACACATGTTTCGAGGCCCATCGCACAAAACCTGGGATGGAAAAACGGCTCAGGTCCATCATCAAAGCATCTCTTTCAGTCGACGCCGATGTGAGGAGTGTTTCAAACTGGAAGTGTCGTGTCACCAGTACGACGAAGCTTAAACCCATCGCTGTTACATTCAGAGATCCCTCACCCCTCAAGAAATCCAAGAGTGAAAAAAGGAGCTCAAACGAAAACGTCAATGTCAACGAGGTCCTCCCGCCAAACGAGGTGCCCGCTGGCCTCCAAACCCTGCGGGACAATGAGGAAGGAGAACACAATGATAATGATGATGATGAGGACGATGACGAAAAACTCCTACCCCTGCACGTGTTCTTCGACATAGAGGCCATGAAACCCGCAAGAACACCACGTGGCCAATCTGATCGTTGCCGAAACCGAAGACGATGATGGACCCTTTGGCTTCTGAGGAGACCAGTGTGTGCAAGAGTTTCTTAAATGGCCTGATACCCTGACCCTGAATGACACGCGCCCAATCAACGACATCGCTCAAAATTTTCAAGGGTACGATGGGTATTTCGTGGAGCACCAGCATAATGCCAAAACCCAATTAAATTATGACGTCATGCGTCAAAACGTGCTTGACGAAAGTCAAAATCCTCAAAACAAACTGCGTCAAACTCAAGTCGTCAAAACCCACCAGATCGTCAGAGACGCCAAAACCGACGACCTCTACACCTTTCCCGACTACAAGCGTTACCAAATGGACTACGACAAGAGGGTCATCGATCCCAGTGCCTTCCAAACCTAACCCTACAGATACCAGGAAGCCGTCTAAAACTCGGGTCTAGGCAAAGCCCAGTCACGTAACAATTTTTAATTTTTTTAAACTTTGGACTTTGGTCAAGGGACGCCGCTGACCACTTGGGCCAAGGCACCACGCTCCCGCCCTGTAACTAAGTCATGTCTTGTTATTGTTTCATTAAAAAAATCTGTTGAACTTAACACGTCTGTCTTGTTGCTATGGTGATTTTTGATTGAAAGCTCACCCTGTTTGGACAAAACATTTTGACGTCACTTCCTGTTATGCACTTCCAGTATGCCGTCACTCTCCTTTCTCCAAAAATGACAACCACGCATCCAAACGAGGCTAGGGGATCTGAATGGTCCCACAATACTACTCGACAATACTACTCGTGCGGAATATGCTAGACACCGAAAGCCTTATAAAACCGATGGTTTAAGCTATCTCGAGCAACTCTTGAAAATCGACTTGTCCAGGGACCCTCAAAGAGCAAAGTCACTATCCGTTGTACACAAATTCTTAAAAACGCGAATTTTCCTGTGACCCACTCTGCACCAATTATGCTACCCAGCGAACAAGCCTAAAACGTGCAGACTATGCTTTTCACACGAAAAGCATTATAAAACCTATGGTTTGAGCTTTCTCGAGCAACTCTTGAAATATCGACTTTTCCAGTCAGCCACAAAGAGCAAAGTTTGCTTTACATCGTACACACCTGAAGCTTGCAGAATATGCTACGGACAAGAGAGCATTATAAAAATAATAGCTTAAGCTTACTTGGGTAACTTTCAAAAGATCCACTTTTCTAATGACCCACAATGCAGAAACTTGGCCACGCATCGCACAAGCTGCTAAAGTGCAGAATATCCCCCACAAACCAAAAGCATTTATATAGTCGATGATTTGAGAAGCACAGCGCCAATCTTGAGAAATGGAGTTTTTCTCCCACTTACAATCAAAAAATTCGCTGTGCAATGTACTGCCCTAAAACTTCAAGAATATGCTACACACATCAAAAGCATTTGAAAGTCGACAATTTTGGGACGTTCACCATAACTCTTGACAAATCAAGTTTTCCTGAGAACCACTATGGACAAGATTTTGCTCCGCATCAAACAAGCCCAAAGCGTGCAGATACTGATACCGAAAGCCTTATAAAACCTATAATTTGAGCTGTCTCGAGTAACTGCTGAATATCGACTTTTCCAGAGAGCCACAATGAGCAAACTCACCGTGCATTTTACACACCTGAAACTTGCAGAATATGCTACATACAGCAAGAGCGTGATGAAACCGAGGATGAAAGGTGTTCCTAGCAATTCTTAAAAACGCGAATTTTCCTGTGACCCACTTTGCACCAATTATGCTACGCATCGAACATTCCTACAATACGCAGAATTTGCTACCGACACAATAAGTATTACGGTTTGAGCTGTCGCGTGGCTACGGTTTCCCTACGGTCTGTCTACCGTTTGACCTGCCTTGAAAAACTGTCGAAAATGGACTTTTTCAGGGACTCACAAAGAACAAAGTCAGCATGAATTGTACACACCTCAAACTTGCAGAATATGCTACATACACCGAGAGCATTGTAAAACCTATTGCTTTAGTTGTCTCGAGCAAATTTAAAAAAACCCACTTTTTTAATGACCCACAGTGCAGAAATTTGGCCATGCATTGTACAGGCTTCTAAAGAGCAGAATATCCCACGGACACCAAAAGCGTAAGAAAACCGACGACTTTTAGAGTTCCACGCTACTCTTGAGAAATGGAGTTTTTCTCCGATCCACATTGAAAAAATTCTCTGTGCAACACAATGCCCTAAAAGTCTAAAAATATGCAACAGATATCAAAAGCGTTTTAAAGTCGACAATTTCGGACGTTGCCCGCATCTCTTGAAAAATCCAATTTTTCTGAGCCCCACTGTGGTCAAATTTTGCTACGCATTGAACAAGCCCAAAACGTGCAGAATATGTTACATAAAAGCTATGATTTGAGCTGTCTCAGGCAACTATTGAAAATCGACTTTTCAAGGGACCTATGAAGAGCAAAGTCACAATGCATCGTACACACCTCAAACTTGCAGATAATGCTACAGAGATGGAGAACGCATTTTAAAACCGACAATGAAAGGTGTTCCGAGCTATTCTTAAAAACCCGAGTTTGAACCAGCCTTAAATGTGCAGAATATGCTACAGACACAACAATCATATGTAAATTATATGGTTTGAGCTATCTTGGGCATGCCTTGAAAGTCGACTTCTACCTGTTTCGCACAAATAGGAAGTCACCATACATCGTACACACCTGAAACGTAAAGAATATGCTACAGACACGGAGAGCATTATTAAGCTACGGCTGAAGCTGTCTCGATCAACTTTTCTTATGACCCAAAGTGCAGAATTTTAGCCAAGCATCGCACAGACTTCTTAAGAGCGGAATATCCCACCGACAACAAAAGAACTAGAAAGCCGATGATTTGAGGAGTTCCGCGCTACTCTTGAGAAATGGAGTTTTCCTCTGACCCAAAGTAAAAAAAAAACTGTGCAACGCACTGCCCTAAATCTTCAAGAATATGCTACAGATATCAAAAGCATTTTAAAATCGACAACTTGGGACGTTCCCTGCAACTTTTGAAAAATACAGTTTTCCTGGGCCCCATTGTAGACAAAGTTTGCAGCGCGTCACACAAGCCCAAAAGGTGCAGAATATGCTACAGACATCGAAAACATTATAAAACCTATGGTTTCAACTGTCTGGAGCAACTGTTGAAAACCGACTTTTGCAGGGACCTACAAAGAGCAATGTCGCCATGCAGCATAAACACCTCAAACTTGCAGAATATGCCAAAGACAACGAGTGCGTTATAAAACCGACGATGATAGGTGTTCCGAGCAAATTTTTAAAAACGCGAGTTTTCCTGTGACCCACTATGTGCCAGTTATGGTACGCATCGAACAAGGCTAAAACGTGCAGAATATGTTACTGACATCTTAAGCATTATAAAAGCTATGGTTTGCGCTGCCACGAGGAACTCTTAAAAATTTGACTTTTCCTGTGACTCACAAGGAAAACAGATCGTTATAAAACCTATGGTTTGAGGTGGTTCCAGCAACTCTTCACAAATTGACTTTTACAGCGACCAACAAAGAGTAATCTTCGCTATGCGTTGTACACACCTTAAACTTGCGGAATATGCTACAGACACCAAGAGCATTATAAAAATTATGGCTGGAGCTGTCTCGAACAACTTTTCAAAAGTCCACTTTTCTAATGACACAGATGGTAGAAATTTGGTTCTGCATCGCACAGGCTTGTAAAAAGCAGAATATCCCAAAGACACCAAAAGCAATACAAAGCCGAGAAATTGAGGAGTTCCGCGCTACTGTTGAAAAATAGTCTCTCTCCGACCCACAACAAAAAAAAAAACTCACTGTGCAATGCACTGCCCTAAATCTTCAAGCATGTGCTACAAAGATTAAAACATTTTAAAATCGATAATTTGGGCGTTGCCTGTAGCTATTGAACAATACAGTTTTTCTGAGTGCGTGTAAGCAAATTTCGCTACGTATCAAACAAGCCCAAAACATAGAGAGTATGCTAGAGACACAGAAAGCATTAAAAAAACTATGTTTTTAGCTGTCCGGGCAACTCTTGAAAGTCGCCTTTTCCAGTGAGCAACAAAGAGCAAAGTCATCACGCGTTCTACACACCTCAAACTTGCAGATTATGCTACAGACACGGAGACCGCGATGTAAAACCGAAAATGAAAGTGTTTCGAGCAATTCCAAGAAAAACGAGTTTCCCTGTGACCTGCTGTGGACCAATTATGTAACGCACCGAACAAGACAAAGACGTGCAGAATATGCTACTGGCATCACAATCATTATTAAACCTATGGTTTGAGCTGCCTTGAGCAACTCTTAAAAATCGACTTTTCCGGTGACCCACAAAGTGCAAAGTTCGCTATGCATCGTACACATCTCAAACTTGCAGAATATGCTTCAGACATTGAGGGCATTATCAAAACTATGGCTTCAGCTGTCTCGATCAACCTT
>Ga0126336_10000377_pt1 | contig 17253 bp, 16 predicted proteins | sample SidCmetagenome_FD_92530 | JGI IMG/M metagenome (GOLD analysis project Ga0126336, IMG submission 92530) | Coral microbial communities from El Islote,Puerto Morelos, Mexico - Siderastrea C C metagenome | ecosystem: Host-associated > Invertebrates > Cnidaria > Coral | place: El Islote,Puerto... | reverse complement strand
TTTTCTTCAAATAAATGGAATAAGAAAGAGGGGTCACCGAGTTCGTTTTGGAGAAAACGACAACTCATTTCTCTCAACAGCTCAGTTTTCATAGAAAACCTACCAAGTTTCGAACGCGCGCGCACTCGTGCGTGCCCTAATCACGCAAAAATTGATGCGCAGAAAGGATGCGCAATGCAATTGAATGGAATCACCTTAACAACATTTTGAAAAATGTAACCAGCTACAAGTGGGTATGAATTGACTTCTGATAGAAGGGGGGGAGCTGGTCATTGTTTACATAACTACAATAGTCTTCCATGTATTTATTGTTACATCTGCTTACCACATACGATTTTTCATACATTCACTTCCATGAGTTAATAACACTTAGGTATCCATTTTTTTTTAGCAATAGTCAAGGTTTTTGCAGAAAAGCTGGCAGGATGTGACAAAAATAGAAAGTACTCAATTTTGGCAAAGAGGTTTCACGGCATGTTTCATCAAAGTAGATCCTCTCAACATGAATTCCTTGGTTACCAAAGGCCAAGTCAGTCATAAGCACAAAGTCATTCCATTTCAAGCCTGAAACACCACACTGACCTTCAACTTGATGACAGTAGTGATGATTTGGGTATAGTTGAAGGATGTCCTCATTTTTAATTAAAATGATTTCTTTTTCCCACACTAGGGCTCTTCCTTCGCTTGGTATGTCTGTAAGGGAGTCATTCCCTAGTCAGTCTCTATACATTTGATTTCAAGTCCACCATAGCGGGGATTGCTTGTGGGGTCGTACACAAGCCTGTCTGGGGATGCTCCAAGCCAACTGTATTTGGGGTTAACAACCAGACTGCATGAAAATCATTTGATTCCTGGGTGCCCATGCCTTTCTTGTAAATAGTAGTTGGCTACAATGTCTTCATTGTTGTGGCCATAGTTAAGGGAACTAACACTCAAGTTTTTGTTAGAATTCGTCAGTCGTTCAACAAGTTTGGAACAATCTTGTTTTTTAAGAACTGCACCAAAATTTGTGTGCTTAAACCATTCATTATTATCAGTCTGGTCTCGAGTGAAAGACTCTATGGCAACAGCTTGGTCAAAGTCAACCTTTACTGTGTTGTTAAATAGGCGCTTGGCTTCTTCCGACAAATTGTCTGGAATTGTCTGGAATTGTCTGGAATTGAAGGCTTATCCGTTGACGAGTTGCGGGGAGCTGTTAAAATCAAATGAGATCCACCAACAGGTGAAGGGCTGGGTGGTAAAGAATTGGGAGGGGTTAATGTTGTTAGACACAGGTGAGGGAGGAGGGGACTAGAGTCATGAGCAGTGGGTGCGACTGGCTGGGATGGGGTGGTTAATTGTACAGGTGTAGAGGGTGATGGGTATGGGGTGCTAAAGATGTCATTTGTAACTACGGGGGAAGAGGTTGTTTGAGAAACTGAAGGGGAGGGTGGGGTGTGGTGGGTAGCCCACTTTGCCTCGTGGGGTTTAAAACTTTGTTAGTCGGAGCCACTGGTGATGCCGAGGAACCAACCACTGATGTTTTTCCCTGGGGTACCTGGTGATGTTACCCCTGGGGTAAACAGTGATATCGGAGGGGATGGGTTATGAACAGCAGGTATTGGAGAACTCTGAGGCGATGATACTGGATTTGGAGGAGCAATAAAAGTTGTGTTTGGGACTGTTGACGAGGCTAGGTTCACAGGGGAGGCTGCATTGGATAAGATTGTTGAAGGTGCTGTTCAACAGATGTAGCTCCTCTTTGGCCAGTGGTGTTCAGCACATTTTCACTTCTTTCAGAAACCCACACAGTTTTGATAGCCTTTTGCAAAACTCAGACAGCTTTTTATTCGCATCAGATTGTTCACAACGGTGTTTTAGGGGTATGGCATTGTAGTCTTGTGGAAATGGCTCTTTACCTTTCCATATTCAGCACGCTCACACGAAATCTCGTAGATCGTTTTGGGGTCAAGCTTTTTCTGTCTCGGCTGATTCCATGTTTGCAAGCGAGAGGTGCACGATAGAAAGGGTTGTGTAAATCCAAGTCTGAAAAACTCTTCCAATGCATAACAAAAGGCTGCAATGTGTTTACAGCTCCCTGTGGGTCCTTTACCTGCTGGACAGCCATCTTCAGCAAACAAAATTTCAGTAGAGGGAGAGAGGACAACTTGAATTTTGTATTTGCAATCTTTTCGCATTTCTGGTAAATATACAGCACTTAAGTAAACTTTGTTATCGTTCCCTTTAATCACTCAAATCCTTTGAATGTGTCCTGCTTCAAATAGCGGGTATGAGTGATTGGTTACATGTTTGAAATCACCAGCACTTTGTCCATCACATACTTCTCGAGTAACGAGATATGTCATCATAAGTTGGTCAAAGAAAATTCGGGAAGCAGCGTTCACCCGTTGATGATTCCTTTCCACTGTGCAGTGTGAAAAGAAAACATGAACACATCGTTGTCAGCAGCAACATTACTGGCATTAACACCAAGCTTTCGCCGCTTTCGTGCAATATTTTCGTTGTTGCCAGGATCAATGAGGTCCTTATCAAGACCATCGTCTATATACTTCTGAACTCTGAAAGGGACATTTAATTTTCTTTTAGTAAAATGTATCGTTCTAAATGTAAACATAACATCTAAGCGGCATCGTACCTTTCCACTAAGCTTCGCTTCGTTACTCTCAATTTTCCTCCTTTCCTGCAGGAACATCTTTTTAACTCTGGAATAGAAAGTTGACTTGGGGTTTTTCCTCTCAACAAAGCACCGTCAATATCGTCCTCGGTAAGAAGTATTTTAGGGGAATTTAATTCCTGCAGAACCATCACCACCAAGCCTCGTTTTCAAGTTACCACAATAAATATGCTTACGTAACATTACTTTTTTAGTGCGCATTTATTCCATACTTGATGAATCTGAGGCATTGAATTTGATTTACAACCGTTTCTGTAACACTGTAGGGAAAATGGGCCACAACATTCCTCTTGATCTATGGTAAGAGCATTCACATAATTTGTTAAAAGCAGACCTGAAGGCTCTAGGGGCAAATGTTAGTGAAAATAGTGCTCAGAGGGTAGCAGCTGCCTTAAGAGCGGTTTGCTGTAAGAACCAACTAAGGGTATGCAAGATAGAAAAATCCGATTTTCTCAAAATCTGCCAGAATAAAGGCTTTGGTGAACTAGTTCTAAAACTATGTTTCGGGTCGTTTAGATGTTTATTTATTTTTTAGTGAATATTTTCGTATTTCGCCCTTCGCGGCAGTCAAAATCAACGCCAAAATCGGGAATTTTCCAGAAGCTCCTGTTCAACTATTGAAAGCGTCCTAAAAAGGATTAACCCGCAGAGTTAAAAGATATTATTTCCTCTGTTTATCAGCAATGTCAAAGCTTCATGAAAAGCCAACTTGAATTTTTTACGAAATTTTAAAATTTCTACTCAACAATGGTCGTTACCGACAACCCAATTTAGCAGGAGCCTTCTGACCGGAAGTCTCTTTCATCATTTCGGCAGACTACCACTGACTTATTCTCTTAACACCGCGAACTCACTCTCCCTCTACTCCCGTGGAAAATTGTCTTCCCTTGCGTCTTGACAACCCAGTTGAATTTTGTTAGGAAGTGTTTGGGTACCGAACGTCCCAAGTTAGTTAGTAGGAAATGACTAGTAATGTACCTCTTTCAAACGATCCGGTAAGAGAACCCAGTTTAAGTAGTAGTTGTAGCACTCTTTTCAGATCTTGTCTAAATGATGAAGTTGATTGGACCTCGTGGTCAGTCAGCCATGATCAGTAAACGACCTTGGTAATAGAAGACTAAAAAAACCCTACAAAACATCCCTTCTTTAAAACAGCAGATCAGTTTTATTCTATGAGAAGGGTCTTCATCTGACATTTATCGGTACTGTAGTCAGACAAATATAATTAATTGCTTAATCGGAAACAAATATGTTGGGTAGAAACGCTCTTGGGTATCCGAAAAATGAACATGTTTGAGGCTTCATTTTAATGATGCGGTTAACACAATTGAATAGCGTGGCACTGACTTAAGTGTTAAATACGGCTTCAATTTTCTGGTCATTCTGTTGTGCAGATTGCTGTTAGTGCGTCACCACCGTTACTTGATTGTTTTAACTCTAATTTATAATACAAGATTTGGATGTATTAAAAGAACCTTTTAGCTGTGTTGTTGTAACGCGTGAAGTGTGATACTGCATAGTAAATAATAGGTTATTAGCAAACTATTACACACTGTTACATGGAAAATTGATGAGTTTGCTACGCCTTCTGAGACAATGAAGCAAGGAAATGAAGCATTTGGAAGGTGCGATAATTTTTCTAGAAAGAATGCTATGAAGCATGTGCAGGGTGTGACAATTTTTTGAAAGAACATAATTTTGCATGTTACAGACAAGCAGCATTAGTCAAAGAGGTGATATTTTCAGTGCGTACATATAACCAGCATTACATTCACACAAAGCCATTTCTGAGAGTATCAAGACAATGGCAACGCTGAGTTTCTACGCAAGAAAGTCCGTTACTTGTCCAATGATGAAGCCAAACAGCAGCAGTGGGAAATTTTCCAAGCCATCAACAGACATGCCTTTTTTCCTCTGAAAGCCTGGCCCAGAGACACGATGAGAATATTTTACAAACAACCCCCTGGCAACACAGACAGTTTCAAGTTGTTGCTGTTCCGCCTTGGAAACAGTTCCTCACCGCACCTTACTTGTCCTTGGATTTTGCTGGCATCGCAGATATGGGCACCGGAGAAAGCAGAGAAGCGTGCTCAACAAATAGACTTTGTTGTAAACAATTTGGGCAACAAATGCCAGTTGTGGTTTTAGTTTGACGTTGACTATGGAAAAATGCTATTCTCTGAAAGCCAGATGATTGAATTACCAAACTGTTGCACAACTGACAATGGCAAAACTACTGCAGAAAAACCAAAACAAAAAACAAAAAAATAACAGTTTACAGGGAGATTAAAAAACGGCTCTTTTAGGAGCCACCACATCTGTAAGAGTCATGACCAACACTAATGTCTGTGTGTCATAAACAGTTCATGCAATAAACCTAGTGTAGGCAATCGAGAGTACTTAAAATATAACTCAGTTGAACTCAAACTATGGATTGGGTTTTTTGACTTCGGCGATCGAATAGTGAATTTTTTATGAGTTTACTTTCCTAACCAATCGAGAATCAACATTATCACACAATGCGATGTGACAAACATTCAACTGACTCAGGAGATGACCTGCAGAACAGGGTTTTTTGCATCTTTTCAGGAGACCGCACGAAGCAAGCACCAAGCGTGAGACAGACATGAAGCGCAAGTCACACACGTTGGAAGGCTAGAAATTTCTTTCTCTTGATTTTTCTTTGGGGGGGGGCGTGTCTCACGTGTCGTGTTCATGTTACTGAAAATGCAAAACAAAAAAAATAATGCCTGTTCTACTGCCTACTCGGAAAATGCATTGATAAAACAGGCTCTTTTGCATTGCATTTTTGTTAAATTACTGTAATCACACCAAAAAATATCGTCATGGTTTTTCATTAAAAAGGAGATCACTTATATCGGGGTTGTAGTGGATCTCGTCATTCCAGAACCAAGCCCATTATTTCACTACTAAACTTTTGTCCATTTCCAATTGGCGGTTTCATTTGTATAAGAGGCGAAATTTCCACCAACAACAACTCGACTTCTCTAGTATCCAAAAAGATACACAACTGTATGTGAAGACATCGAGTTTTTTTAGAAAATTACATTCGTTTTTCAAAAGCTTTATTTGTCATCAGGAGTGTTGGAGATATCTTTCTTAAAGTTAGTGATTTAACTTCTGTTGTGAAATGGTTTCTTTACGGAGATGAAGAAGATGCAGAACGGGAACCTACCAGCAATGCTGTCAGTTGCTTTTCAGCGGGAGACAGAAACCTTGCTATTCATGCATCCGTCATTGATGGATTCTCGCAAGGATATGTTCAAGAACTTTCAATATTTCGCATTGAAGTGTGGACAATTGCAACCGTTCTTATTACGGACAACAATAACTGCAGAAACTGTCACAAACGCTTGGTAATCGACAGGAAGCTTCATCCAGTGGTGATACACAGTAGTGATCGAGGAACGTACCTTGGATGTAGAGCGACGAAATTGTGTTGAAAGTGCAAAATTTATGAACATTACGGGTTTTGGACATCCGACGGAAATAGATATTTCAATGGAGATGTGCTGGAGCAAGAATTCTTGCTGGCATCAGAAGACACTGCATTGGACATGAACCTACTTTGAAATTGTAGCAATTTACTAGTTTTAGGAGCAGTGCCATTAGTACCAAAGCAGCTTCTTACAACCAACAGTTTGGCTACGGTAAATTGCCAATGGATGGAGAAAAAGAGCCAAAAGTAAAAAGGAAGAAAAAATAACTAGCACCTTTTACATGAAAGTGGTTTAACAATCACCAACTAGGTAAAAATTGACAAACAACTTCACAGCAAATATTCAGGTTTGAAACAATAATTTCCTCTATTTTGTTTACTTTTATATAATATTATATCGTTGAAGTTCCTCAACTCTGTCAACTTGTCAGAATATGTTTACTTCAGATACAGTCCAACCTCTATGTTTTAGCGACCCTTGTTAGGTGGGCAGCTGTGAAAGTCCTGAGAAAGGAATTTGTAATGGCTTTTACCTCTAATAATGATGGTGCCTCAAAATACAGAGGTATCTTTGCAAAGGTCTTGAATATGGAGAAAAAGCAGATCTTAGCAAGGGTTATTGGGATTTAAAAGGAAAAAATGTGGCTAACCACGTATTTTTCAGAGATAATTAACCAACCATAATTCCAAAAGAAAAACTTTAACTGACTGATGGCAAATTTAAGCTCAATTATCTCTTAAAAGGTGTGATTACCCCAATTTTTGGATTGTAATATTTCTTGCCAGGATTTGCTTTTTCCACATAGATATAAATGGCTGGAAAATAGCATTGTATTAGTTAGCCTATGTAGCAGGTGTAAATGGGGAAAAGGAGCAAGAGGCAAATTCCTGAAGAAACCCAGATAACTTGGAACAGGTCTGAGATGCGCAGAATGCATGCGCAGTAACACAACCTTAATTAAGCGGCCACTATTCAAAGTTTAGTACAGTTGACATCGCTAACTTGAGCCTTCAAGGGAAATCAGAAAAGGTTGCAGTTATCGTGAATTCAAGTTATCGCGGGTTGGGATTCCTGCTGACACCACTAATCACATGTATATTCTTACAGGAAGAACTGACATGTCCTGTGTCCGAAAACATGACGAAACTAAAGAAATTGACACAAAAAAACAACATATGTTCCAAACTACAATGATGCTCAATTTTTGAAAATTGTTTCAAAATAAATTTAGTGTTATGAAGTATTTTTCCCCATTGCACTTTGACAAATGAGGCTTCAGTTATCAAGGATAAAATTATAAAGAAAATGACCTGAAGGGAATAGGAATTCACCTTCAGTTGGGAGGAGGTTAGGAGTTACCGGGCATTCAAGTTATGAGGGTAAAATTACAGTAGATGCAGGAGCAAATCCAGGTAAATCAATTTTGGTTCGACATAGCCAGGGTTTGAGTTATTGGAGTCAACTGTAACTTGTATCCATTACCAGCCCATATGAGTGTCATATTTTGTCCTGTGTTTTTTCTTTTGTTTGATAATATAAAGTGGGGCCTTTTTGGTTGGTCTTCAAATGGTGAGGGCATCATATTTATTCCATTTACATTTATTGTAGACAAATACGGGAAGTTACTTTCCCACTGTTTCTATGAAACGTACATGCATGTGCTTGCCTGTTGTTCGTTGGCAAACAAATATGAATAAGACACAAGTTTTTTATTGTGTTTTTAAACTGTTATAAAGAAACAGCAAATGACCTGCAAGAAATGCTGGAATAAAGAGTCTGCCTTGACCGACGATGGTTAGAAGAAGGATTCCTTCTTCTTGCTTGTTTGTAGTGTGTCAAAAGCCACAATTTTGAGGTGTCTCCATTTCCTTATGACCGCAATGAGATGGTGGAAAAGGTCACAAAAGAATATAGCAAGGCATTTGTCAAGAAATGGGGAGGTAAGTACCTGTAATTTTTTTTCAGGCTATGCTATTAAGGTATACATTACGATCAGGCAATTCTAAAGGGGTTTTCTTACCAAATATTTTTAAAAAGATGTTTTGAGGAACTCGATGATTCTCTGTGTTTCACTGAAGGTACTATTTAAAAAAACAAATGTTACCTCACTTTGCAACTATGTATTTGAGAGGAAGGTCACTGAAGTATGCACGGTAACTGACCTATTTTATAATTGATTGCATTGTAACACTGGCACACCAAGTGATCCATTTCAACTGGCCTGGTTTTGTAGCATATAAGAATATTGGGGTCATAAAGCTTATTTTTTTTAGGAAAATGCAACGTCATACTTGGAACATTTTGTATTGGGGTTAGCCTGGAGTACTTCGATTATAATTAGCTGCAAGAGTGTGCTCATTTTAGATGAAATATGATAAATGCAAGGCAGGTCGGCATGTTAGAGGATATTGGCCAATTGCAGTTTTCTGGAATGCCAGGAGTTGTTGTTGTTGGTAAGATTTTTAACTCATAAGTTGCGATTATTTTAGACACGCTTAGTTCTATGCAAGTAACTTGTAGTCCTCAATTATTATGTTAATCAGGAAACTCAAATTTACTGCTGCAGGCACTGTTCATTGTTATTTGTGACTTTATCTAATAATATATAAATTATCATAAAACGTTTGATGCAATGAACGTCTATGAGAAGAAGGTATGTTGTAAAATTCTGCTAAAGAGAAAAAGTAAAAGATGGATCTTCTGAAAACCATTCTCAATTTGACAAATTTATTTTATAGGATGCCAAAATACACCAGCAAAGGCATCAAGACATTATGTTGAACATTGCAACAGTGCAATGGTTTTCCAAGATGACCTGTCTGTAGGAGATGAGTTATCCCCAGAAAACGAGAAAATCACAAACAAAACTGCCACGCGTGGGTCTCTTACCACCAAGGTATTAAGAGGCTGTCTCCCTAAGAGCAGTCTGGTCGATCTGTGTTGAAAAATAGATTTCGCTCATTTCGTGTGTGTTAAAAGACCTTCATGTACCTATACTAACACACAATTCGCTTGATCGGATCTTTTAAATTTTTGGAGTTTTAAAGGATTTCAGTTCACCCGGTGGAACGCTTGTGACTGCCCACTTCAAGGCTGAAATTTTTACCCAACTTTGAAAATCAATTTAACAACAACTAACAAACCCTGTACAAAACAATTAAACACCACAGCCAGTTAGAATAAGTCTCTTTGATTCACTAAAGCGACTTTTGTGACTGTTGAGTTTGAATCCAGCTAGTGGTGAGACTTTAATGACACCCCCGTTACACAGCTTAAGCAAACACGTGAAGACTGACCAATTTCAAAACGTATTTTTGAAACATTGAGGCGGCCTATTTCAACCAAACCAACACAGCTGAAAAGTAGGCACCATAGGAAATGTCATAACCGAGAAAAACCTTGCAGCCAGTCCTTGAAGAAAAATATATTACTCTGTGAACTTGCCTAATTTCGACGATCTCCAAGTTTTGCCTCAATTTTGAGAGACTTGTCAGCATGAGGAGTGGCATCAAATTCCCTCGTAGTCAGATCTTAAACCATCAGAATTAAAGGAAACACCAATTTGTTTGTCTGTAAGTTCAAGTGGAAGTGAATAAATTGTTTTTTAACGACTAAAGCTAGACTCACGCGCGTCCAATTTCAAGAGGTAAGCTTGTTAGCTTTCGAATTTTGCTCGATGATAGTGCTCGTAGTGTATGAAGCAGATCAAGGTGATTTCTTTGTATTTTTCGTTTAATATTGGTCATACATCGAAGTTTTTTCACAACGAAACGATGCACATCGAGTGCTGATGAACTATTAAAACCACATGTTTACCTCTCCACAGCTACAGCTGACCATAGTTTGAGTAGGGCTGGCTCACTGGCCGAATTATATTTACATTTTCATCCATTTTCATATATTTTTGGGTGGTGGTAAGGAGATACCAGTAAGTTGGGGGGAGGGGGGGTTAAAATTTAGAATTCTTCGACATTATTCTACCTTTAATGAGAATTTCGGAATATGTAGGACTCTTAGGGCCTAACATTGGAATGTAACTTGCAGTTGCATCTGCAACTGAAATTTGCTATCAGTGTATACTTTGCAAATAATTCTTTATGAAAAGAAAAAAAAAGAAAAACCTTCAACAACGACAATCCAATAAAGAAGAAATTGTTACACAAAAGGCCTCTTTAGTACTTCGTTTACTTCACACGTGACACGTTCTTTTGGTTCACTCGTGTGATTTAGTTCAGCATTTGCGAGATATCAGTACTGGTGTCATTGTATATATATACTTTTATCATTCGAAGAGAGTCAATAATCGGAGTAGATATGAGACAAACATGAGTGTTTACCCTTTTCTACTTCGACATCTTTTTTTCCACGAAAGAAGGCTTGTTTATTTTTCTCTATTCGATTCATACACGTGTCAATTGCACAAATTAACTTTCTTCACGACTGATCTCCCACAACTGCACACACCTTTTCAAAACAGCCAGTATCAGGATTCATTGTCTGTTGACTGCTTTTTGAGAAGTAGAAATGGAAAAAACTATGGTCCCTCGCATGGTGCAAGTGGTGTTGTTCGATTGGCAGACTGCAATGATGAAGTAGCAAATCATCTGATCAGATGTCATCTTTCCAAAGAGACCCTCAGCTGCCTCAGTAAAAAAAGAGGTTAAACTTGCAAGGGCGGGCCTATTTAACTTCCCTCAAGAGGATTGAAATAAAATGTGGATATGCTACAGGCATCGCCGCATGTTAGGAAAGTTTTGGAGGAGTTCTAAAGTGTCATGCCAGTATCCTGAGCATAGCGGCAATAAGATCATAAGAAGCGTGTGGAAGGAAGAGCTGGGGTTAGTTTGGAGATGGCTCAGGACATTTGGAAGCTATTTGGAGTAGTCATTCCGATAGGGTCAGGTAGTTTTTTGATTATTTTAATAAATACAGTTCTCTTTTTTGTACTTTTCTTAATTGATGCATGTTAACTTTCTTCATGTGAATGAAAAACGTGAACTGGTTAAGGTAAAACATGTAAACTCAAAACACCTTGTTATTTTAGTCTTCGTTCTAACCAGAGGCATACAGTGCCTGGCACTTTGTAACGGTATCGGGTATCACACAAACTCATACAGTACCAGACCCTTTGTAACAGTTTTGTATTATCCATTGTTGTTATTAGCTCAGCATGTAATCAACATTACCTATAAACATAAAGCTATTGTGATTACCGTAAAATCCGCAAAAAAAGGATGCCATTCCACAGTCTACTCGGACTTGAACGGTCTTCAGAGATACAGAATCGCCTATGACTACTGTTCAAAATCAAACCCTGCTGAACAGCCAGATTAGTTCACAGATACTTTTCAATCATTATTTTGCGGCTGGTTGCTTGACTGAAAGGAGACAATTCCTCAATAGCTGTAAGAGTCTAAGGTTAGTTCAAAGCCGGTGAATTGAAGTAATTGTTTTAAAGTTGGTGCCATCTGATGCTCGATTTAGGTGGCTTGGACTGAGCCCAAACGTTTTCTGACATTTCACACATCACAATATGTCATGTGGTCTCACTTGAGTTTCCGCTTTCACTGACCTTCACTAAAACGTCTCAGTCCGAATTGATCGCTTTGACTTTTTCGATTTTCAACTGTCTCATTGTAAATAAACTTACATCTTTGTAAATAGTAGCGTTTTTCTAGATTATTGTAAATAGTGCTGTCGGAGATCGTGTTCACTGAAATTCAGATTATCGAGAGAAGACGTTGTTATAGAAGTGATGCCTTCTAAAGGAAGAGAGGTTGTAAGCGACTATCGGCCACTGATTTTGTAGAAGCAATCTGCGAGGAAGTTGAACAGTCTAAGGTTGCTGAGAAAGTTTGGACATGATGCAAAGCCTACCAAGCAGGGTCGTCGAGGTGTATTTGGCGGCGAAATTCGACCAACGTTTGGTGTCATTCGTAAAGCACAGTTGGACTGGTCTTTCTCTTCTCCCCTCATCTCTTTGCAATGAAACAGTGACCAAGATATCTGGGCTTTCTGTTGATGATGCGAGTAAACTGTCATATTCAGTGCATATTCAAGACTTGATAGTGTATTTCTTGAAAGTCCCAAGGCTAGTTGTAGGCGGTACTGATTTTCAATTTACTTTTTTATTTTTTGTAGGTGTGCTCTCTCTCTGAAGCTTGTTCTGTTGTTGGCATCAATGGTTCCAATGGCGTAGTCAACAATAATGGCTTTCCCCTTATTTTATGTCTGCCATCCAGCACGTGCATTGATTGCAGCCGATCGCTTGCCATGCATAACAGGCCATATGATGTCAACGTTTATGGACTCGGTGGCAAAAGAGCAGGTGTGTGAAGTTTTCATTGCAGTGTGACCACTACAAGATTAATTACAACTACGATAAATATGGTAATAGGGCAAGAGGATTCTCCCTCTATCAAGACAACAGACCATTTGTGGAGGCAAGCGATGTCTGTTTTGTGTCTCACGAGTTACTAGATTTCCAATGCACCTTGGCGTGAGTATATATGAAATCTGTAAGCTTATATATATGTAACTTAAATCTAACATTTATTCCTAAGTAAGCTTAAATCTTTATTAAAATACCCCGAGCGTGAGCTTCTTTAGCTCCAGTGCTCTGTAGCGTGAGTTGGGTTTCTTTGTTATTGCTAATAAAGTCACTGCTAAAGCCTAATTGTTTGCATCAAGCTATCGTCAAATTTCTTGGGTTATTTCACTCGAGTTTTTTTTTTTTTTCACGTGTTGCACGCGTATCCATTACCATCTCCACTAAACAATCCTAGTTTCCTGATATCCCTTGAATTTTCCCGGGAATCTTTTGTCTCTTTATCACTTGTTGTACTCCATTTTCACCCTTTTTTGTTTTTTGTTGTTGTCCTTTCTTGTGTAGGTGTCATGCGTGGGTGTCCTTCAGTGCATTAATTTTCTGTCTCCTACAACGAAGGTCACCATCTGGAGTCAGGTATGTCATACACATTTATCATACTTCTTTGAGGGAATTTTTTAAAGTTGTGGATATTAATCCGAATTTGATTACAATGTTGTTTGCTTCTCATTGTGGATGTTAACACCCATCTGGAATCAAATTGTTATTGTCTGCTAATTGTCTCATTTATTATGTAATAAAAACTACAATATTGCACTTAATAACCTGAAAACAGTTGACATTAACATGGTGTTGCCATTTTTTTATTCAGATCATTCCTATCATCAGGCTTAAGTGAAAAGAGTGTTGCCCAAGCCTTTTGGAACGGAGAGCTAGAGGCAGAATTGAGAGAAAGGGGGGCTCTTGATATGTATGGAATGTGTCATAATGGCTCTGACAGAGAGGTCATTATGGCACATATTGACCACCTAAGGGCCAAAAGCAATTATTTGCACCTCCTAGAGGATTGCACTAATGGCAAGGCAAGGCCAGAGGTTAGTGAATTTAGTGTCGAGACATTTTTTCTAGTAATTTCCGTTCCTGATCATCACTCTATAAAAATGTGGAAATGATTTTTTCTCTGCTTTTTGTGTCTATGTTAATCAGGATGTGGTAAATTGTGGGAAGCAGACGGTCAGTGGAAGCTGATGTTTGCACATTGCATGATGAAAAAAAGGGTAAGATTTGCAATTTTATTTTTCTTGTTTGGAAGAAGGCCTTGTTCCCTGAATTTCCTCTTTCCAGTGGCCTATTATTTGCCCAGATTTTCCAGATATGGCCAGTTATATTTTTTATGCTACATTAATTATTCCCACAATGGAATGCCTTATAATAATTATGAGTAAATGTAATAGTTTTGGTGTTGGTTTTCAATTTATTTTCAAATCTTAATCTCTCTTTATTTTTCATTTTTCAGAATGTTGTTGATGGCCTACCACTCATGAACTACCCAGATGTTTGCACTCCTGCCCCTGTCCATGGAAAGGCATTTTGCCGAGAGCACATGGATTTTCTTAGTTCAAAGCATCCATCCATTCCCACTGATATTCGTGGTTTTTGAAGCATTGTGGTGTTTTCAAGGATGACAGTAAAACAGAGAGTACGTGTTTTTCAGTCAAAATGTACCAGACTGCGTTTATATTATTTTAAATCAGCATAATGAGTCCTTGGATCTGTCTTGAACTTTACACGCACATGTCAGGAAAAGGTTGATTAATCAACCATTTAATCTTGACTTCAATTTTGTTATTGCCAGTTTAACGGGAGCATTACAAGTTATGTTCAATAAGGATTACAAAAAATTATTAGTCTATTAATCATGGATTATGATGGATTCCCAGTTGTGCCAATACAATTTTTTAATGAATTTGTGTGTACCCATTGTGATACATGCTGTAGCTATAACTCGTTAATTATAAGACAGCTTCCAAAACAAGTTAAAAGTAGCTGTTGGCTTTTCCTCGTTTTGCCCAAAGCTCTCATGATCTGGGTCTCTCTCTTGTTTTCTCAGAATGTGATTTCAAGCTACAGCTTTGTTCCTAACGTTAACTCTTGTGAACTTAGTCTAACTTATTTAGTTTTAACTCTTGACTCTTGATGTTGTTTGGCTTGTGCCTTTCATTGTTTTATTTTCTTTCATGTCAATCTATTTCCCACAACCCACTTGACTCTACAGGGAATGAAATAATGAAATCTTGCTGATACTACAGGAGGAAACATAAACTCCTGGACACAAAACTCAGTTTTGTGAGGGGTTGAAAACACGTTTGACTGAAGCAGAGTTCAGCCATCTACTAAATGTTGCATAGCTGTAAAGAAGCTACAACTTTAATTTGCTGTCGAAAGGGGTCTATAGATCACCCTCTGTGATGCTAAACACAACATCCTGTTACAGAATTTAACAGAAACCGGTCGTTTTGTACCCAAGTCGATTCGTACCCAGTCCATTCGTACTCACACATTGGTTCATTCATACCCAGTATTCAGTTGATTCGTACCCTTATTCTAGTCGATTCGTACACACACGTAACAAACTAAATACAACTCAATAATAATTAAAAGTGAGCTTCTTACCAGCTTTAATACTATGGTATGTTCTGTTGATCTTAGGTATCTATTCATGCGTTGCCGCACAAGCAAGTTATACATTACGTATCCACCTTCACAACACCAGCAAAGTTACGTTTTTGAACGTGTGCTTTTGAATTCTGAAATAATACTTCTAGCCGTGAACATTGTAAGAATCAATTGAAATAAAAAGGGATACACGTACTTGTTGTGTGATGTTTACTTTGGACGTTATCCTTCAGTCTGATTCTCTGCATCTCATTTGTTTTACTATTCTCTGGATCCACTTTTGACAAGATTTGCTTGTGAGCCGATTTATTATTTTTTCATTGTTTATAAGTTTTCCAAATCATTAAATGACGTTCAAAACGATTGTTTCTAACCTTATCTTCTCCAGCACCTCACGTGGAGTTTGCTCCAGACTTCACACAACTTTCATCAAGTTGTTTACATCTCCACGCGCGCAAAACTGAAATAAATATCATACACAAGTGTTTTTTTCCACCTTAGGGAGCAAACTCACGTGCATCGGAATTTAAATGTATTATTTTTCACAAGACACTTATAGACAAATCATGTTAAATAAAATGATTACAGAGACGCTAATAGCATAATCATGGAGGGGAACCTGGCCTTCCGGTGGTGGCGCAGATTAAGACAGCAGTGAAATGTAAGGCAGCAGAGGACCTCTTCAGACCAGCTTCCACGATAGTTGATGAGGTACTACTTGAACAGATGAATGATGAAGCCTGTCCTACCCTTCCAGGACCAGAGTGCTTAGCCCACGCAGCCAACAGATTCCGGCAAACCCAACTGCCGGTCGGTCCCGTTGATCTGAACTTTTCACTTGACGAAAACAACCTCCCAGAAAACTTTCTGCGCGGAGACATTGACGTTAGAGGAAGGAGGTACCTTATCTTCGCCACAAAGAAGCAACTCGCGACCCTCAGGGTTGTTATTTTGACGTTCACATTGTACCGGGATTTCTGTTCCTACGATTTTGCGGAAACTTGAAGAGTCCAGGTAAGATGTTATTATAAGCTGATTCTAGAAATTTAAACCAAATCGTAGCGCTCAGTTTTGTTAGAATAGCAATTTTATCAAAAAATTAGTGTTCAACAAAAGCAAAATCAAGCAAAATTAACGAAAAGTACATCTTCGTGTTGACATAGGTATTATTTTTCAATAAATTGTGTGTAAAATGCGAAAGTCTCAAGGCAATCAAGTAAGAAATGACGATGTTATTAGAGTTTTTAGAGAGGCATAGAGTGCGTCATTTATTTCGATCGAGTCACCTTAACCCTTTACCTTCTGAGCCCCGATCAGATCGGGGCAGATGACGTAGTTTTAGTTTTCGCCGATTTTCGAGGCCAGCAGTTTACCCCCTCAATCTACGCGTGCGCATTGCGTTCCCGGAAAAGAAAGCTTTCTTTCGACGCGAAGCACATGAAAATCGGCTAAATACTCGAATTTTGCGAATCTTTTATCGAACGAAAATTCTTTTTAGAGCGAGAAGATGGCGTCACGAAATCAAAGACGAAGGAGAGCACCAGAAAGATACGGAATTTCGTTTGGAATACCGTTTGGAGGCGAAGATTCTGACCTCGAACTGGAAGAAGATGAAGTCGAGCAGGCTGGCGAGTTCGGATCTGTGACAAATCCTTACCCAAGTTCCAGCGATGAAGCACTTGACGAGCCTCAGAGAAGAAGAAGGAAGAGACGAAGGCCAAATACAGAAGCTGCAAATAAATGTTTCTGAGCCCTCAGTTTCCTCAGAAAGTGAGGAATATGATCCTAATTCTCCGTCGCATTTGTTCTCGGATGATGACAATGAAGAAGAGTTTGTTGGCTTTCCGAATCGGGACTTTGAATGGCAAGAACCCGAAGCCAAAATAAGTCCTCCTCCACCATGTGTTCAGCCGACCGGACCAAAAACGGAACTACCCGAGGAAGCGTCTGCCTTGGACTTTTTTCAGCTCTTTTTCGACGCGGAACTGCTTGTACATCTTGTTCGTGAAACGAACAGATTTGCTGAGCAAAGTCAAACAAAAGCTGGAAAAAGAAATCCATTGTGGAAAGAAGCTCTGACTGTTTCAGAACTCAAAGCTTGACTGGGGCTTCTG
>Ga0126336_10000376_pt1 | contig 17267 bp, 23 predicted proteins | sample SidCmetagenome_FD_92530 | JGI IMG/M metagenome (GOLD analysis project Ga0126336, IMG submission 92530) | Coral microbial communities from El Islote,Puerto Morelos, Mexico - Siderastrea C C metagenome | ecosystem: Host-associated > Invertebrates > Cnidaria > Coral | place: El Islote,Puerto... | reverse complement strand
GTCTCACAGAATATCCCCCCAGCCTCACAGACCGTAAGACAGACGTATCTCGTATATCGTTGATTTTTAGGCTCTGACAGTAGCCATATGACGTCACTAACGTGACGTCATTGGCTAAAAACGTATGATAACAACTTTGTACTTCTGACTTACACTTGATTCGAAGTCAGTTACAGCCAATAAAATCGCACAATTTTTTCCGGGACGTGCCTTGAGCCTCGTGCCAAGGGCATGGGAAACGGGAAAGTTAAAAAAACATGTCCATTTGTCACACAACCGATGAAAAAATTCCATCGAACGAAACCTTAACGCTGGCTGACTACGTCATCCTGCGTAATAAAGGTCTAGATAAGTGATTCACATCGAGATAACTTTGAGTTCAATCAAATAAATATTTTAGCTGTATGACGGCAATTTAGGTTTTTCAGCTGCGAGACAGCTTTTTCGGGTCATTTGACAACATATCTTTAACACTTCGTTTTCAAAAGAAATCGCGCTTCAAACCTAACTCTGAGTAATCTTTCAAACAAACAGAGAATTCAGTCTAAGTTGTTTAACTGCTAACTTCTTGATTTTAATCAAAAGCTGAATATTTTATCGATTTTTAAAGTTTTAGCTTTTGCGAGCCATTTTAGGAAGTCCAAAATTTGGTCAAATTGAAAGGACGATATCGCTAATGATACATGGCCTGGCTTTTTGGAAATGCACTTCAGCGAAAGACCAATGTCTGGTCTTGAAATATCTGCAATAAATTTTTGGGGCAAGTAAAACTGCGAGATTTGACAGTCGAAAAGGTAAGGGGTACTTCTGTCAATAAACGCTTTTTTGGCAAATAGCCCGACAACAGGAAACACCCGCTTTGCAAAAGAAAAAAACTATAAATCCACTTATTTCCGAATGTACCCGCACGTAAAGAAAAAAAAATTCTTCCTTGAACGTTCTCTGCGGGATAGAAGCATGTTTTTGGCGGACAAGTGGTTTATTCCAGATAATTTGACCTTCAACGTCGAGACAGGTGAGAGTAAATTTGAATAAACAAAGTTCGATTGTCACACCAGTCGTTTACAATGTTAAATAAACCTCTTTGCAATCAAAATGCCCAGCGAGTCAGCTATCAACTTTTCAAGATGCCAACCAAAGGCTAAATATGAAAACCTACCTCTAAAGAAGGCGTTGAGAATCTGTCATCAACCCGAAAGATTGCGTTACACCACTTTACTAACACAAGTTTGTCTGGAGATTGAATTCTTCTTATATTGTTTAGATTTTTTGCTTTAAAGTTGTAAAAAGACCATTAAATTATTTAATGGGCTCATGACATTAGTTGAATTGGTAATCTGCAGGTAGAATACCGGTACGTTGTATTACATCCTGTTACATGCAAACTGATAAACACAAATATATTTTTTTCTTCATTTGTACAGGACCTGAAACGTTGTTTTTTCTTCTACCTGTTATTGTGTAAAATACTAGAAAATACTCATTTTCAGCGTCAAAGTTTTCGTGTCTTCGGATACATCTGAGTTAACTGATACAGTTTAATTTGTTTTCGGTGCGTGCCGACTAAGCGCTGATAGCGCGTGGGGGAAGTTCACGCGAGGGAACTAACCGTGTGCTTTTCACGTCCTCAGGTGTCGCGCTAACATCGTTTGGTTTACTAGTACTGTGCTGTTCTTCGCTGTGGGATGTAATTTCTTTAATTAATGTTTCTTATATCACAGTTCAGCATTTCTGTGGGCACAGGCTCGCAAAGCTGCATTCTTGCACGAGACTGGTTAATAAGTCAATATAGGGCCCCTTACGTGTTGCTGAAATTGTAGAAACGTCCAGTTCGAAATATTCGCACATTGAACGAAGCATGGCGATTGTTAGCTTCTTGTAATCCTTTGGTGCATCCGTGTTGCAGAGATTGAAAGACTCATAAACAATTGGATGAACTAACTCACACTTGTCAAGGCTCTTGGGGCCACAAACGCACACAGGCTTCACTACCAGGACAATTTGACGTGCCCGGCTGAGGATCACTAGCTTATCTAGTGAAAAAAGCACAAGTAACAAAAGGATCTCAGCTGTAAAGCTCTTGCGCTTTCCGTGTGCATCCGACACAAACTAACCTTGAAAAGAGTCTTCATTTGAATATGCCACTAAACAATACATCATCAAGTTGTTATGTGCTAGTAAATAAACGGAAGGACAGTTTATTGAAAGCAAATGAACAGCTACAAAATGGCGGAACCTACAATTGCTTTTACGTGAAAATGAGGCTATCGTTAAACAAGGGTGAAACCTTATTTAATTCTGTAACTTGTCATTAACAAAGACTGCTGTTAAGAAGAAACAACATATTCTGCTACCACATAATGCGAGCAGCTGTACAGAGTATGATAACGCCAACGACTACGAGAGAATTGAATAACCCATTCCAAGTTAATATTCTGGCAGTTTTTGGTTCCATAGCCTTGAAGTGTTGGAAGTCAAATCACTCTACAAGACCGACGAACTGGGGTCGGATCCACAACAGAAGATTGGGTGGATGGCCTTGAACCGAGTAATACCACGGGACATGTGGAGGGATTGCAATGACAGTATGTTAAGAGAAGCACTGCTTGTCTTCCAAAGGACTGTCTTGTGGCTTTATTTCCCTACTTGGCTAAAAAAAGACGCATTGCTACCAGCAAAGGAATGGTTCTCTTGGTGTCTAAGAATTAAAAAAGGCCGACTGTAAGTAGTATTGTACGCTCATTGGGCAATTCTGGCCTCGTTTTGATGCAGGAGATATGATTGGTGGAGAAGGGTCAAAAGTCGGCCATGTTGGAAATTTGGAAAGTTGTGATTGGTGGAGAAGGAAGGGGTCAAAAGTCCAATTTGGTATTATGTGATAATTTGAAGTGTTGATGTACAATGTCCCAAATAAGGTAAACCGGAAGTGAAATCAAGACCCCCGGAAGTGCAAATGGGAAAAAAGAATTTTAATGAAATGACTCAGTGTTTTTTTACAAGTTGCAACGTGTGCCTGGACCCAAGTGGTCAGCGGCGTCCCATTTTTCTTCCTTTGACAATAACACAAAAAAGAAGAGTTCAAAGTCCAAATAGCTAGGGACAGGTTGGCATCGTGGTGCCTGGACCCGAGTGTCACAGACGTACGATGGGTATTTCGTGGTGCACCAGTACTACGCCAACAACCAAAAGGTGAAACAGATCCGCAACGGGTGTAAACTCTTGCAAGTGAAACACAACAAGATCATCCGTTTCATCGATTCCCTCAGTTTCTTTGAGATGCCCCTGTCCGCGTTTCCCAAAACCTTTGGGCTCACTGAACTCAGAAAGGGCTACTTCCCACATAAGTTCAACATCCCCGAAAACCAAGCGTGTGCGTGTGCCTGGACCCGAGTGGTCAGCGGCGTCCCATGAGAAAAGTTCAAAGTCCAAATAGCTAGGTACAGGGTGGAAGCGTGGTGCCTGGACCGTAGTTCCATGGACGCGTGATGAGTGAGTGAGGCTTGGGTGGACTGGACCCAAGTGGTGTGTCAAACCTGTCTTTAAAGTCTGAAAATTAAAAAAAGGGGGGTGTCATGTAGAGAAAGCGAATCATTAATTAAATCCTGGAGCACGTGGGACCTAGCCCGGTTAGCTCCAGAACAGGCTAACCACTTAGATTGTTATTTTGAAAGAACCGAGGAGGAAAAAAAAGCTTACCGATATCCGTAGGTGTTGCTTGACATTCTTGCTTGTTTGCTTGCTTGCTTGCTTGCTTTGTTTACTTGCTTGGAGTGAAGAATGAAAGGGGAAGGTGGAGTGGCTCGGTTTTATAGAGGAAAAAGGGTCACGTGCCATGGGTTGACTGACCAATGAGAGATAGGTCACGTTTGAGAGAGGAAAAAATGGTGGGGTACCCCCTCCCCCCTCTCCAGTTTTCCCATCATTCTTGGCGAATTTTTGGGTATAAAACCCTGGGGGTGCCACAGGACCTCACTCCTAGCTTTGAGTCGGTTCTGTGTGAACCTATGTCAGTTGATGAGAAAAAATGGCGGAAAGAAGATCTTTGGGTTGCCTGTTGAGTTACGCGAATGTGAAGGGTGAGGAGGCACTGGGAAGAAGAGTACAAACAGAGAGGACACATGTGGAAAGAGTGGCGGTGAGAATGGCAGCGAGGAGGGAAGAAACGTGGAGAGGCTTCAACCGGAAGCGCGTGGCTGCATTCATTAGATTGTATTTTCTGGCTTTGGTGGACCGAGAAAATGCTTATCGTTACCCTGGCGAGGAGAAAGGGGCAGCCAAGGTACTGAATGAAGCCCTGGTCAAGCGTGTGATTCCGTTTATTTACAAGAACAGAGTCTGGACCATGGACGAGAGTGTGTGGCCCATCACTTTGGAGGAATTTCGAGGACTGAACGATCATTTGGGTGCCAAACTCCCCAAAATCCACGCAGGTCATCATTGCCAGATGATTATTTATTTTTACGAGGAGATCAAACGGGAACGGGAGGACTGGAAACGACTGGAGCAGCTGGAGAGAGAGGCGAGGAAGGCGGTGAGACGAGTCATGACAAATTGAAAATTGAACATTTTTTATTTTGAACATTTGAAAATCAAATACATTGTGAGTCAAGGCTTCTGTGAGTCAAGAAAAGAAAAATTACAAATGGTGTACATGAAGTAAAGTGAAAAAAATGAATTTTAAAATTAAACATTGGTGACTTTTTCTACAACAACAAACTCAGTGTTCATATCTTGCCACGCAGCATTAGCGTCTTGCAAACGTTTTTCTCTTTGTTGTTTTTTCATGTCACTATAAGCAGCTTTTCTTAAAGTTTGACTCAAACGTAACGTGGATTTCATCTCTTGACGAAGTGTCTGAAAACGGGAACGTCTCCTTAACACACCCTCTTTGGAAGTCAGGGGTTGGTTTTGAATCCAATAAACTTCCCCATGCATAATGGGATAATAAACTTGAGTCTGTTCACAAAAACTTACACGTTTCATGATATTTACAAATGAAAGTTTTCCAGTTCCACTCTTAATTGTTCAATGTTCTCGGGTAGACAGAAGGTACGGTCGAATAAGGCTTTGATTTCCTCTCGGGTTTTCTGGTCAAGATCTCGGGAACCAACCACAGCACTGCTTTGATGAAGGGTGGGGGGTTTGAGACCCCAGGGTAAGAACTTGCTTCCAGTGACCAGAGAAGCCGAGTCGTCGCTGACGTAGCAGTGGTTTTCAGACAGGTACCAAGTTTGACTGGGAATATCAAACAGGTAGAATTCTTTGCTTTGATCCAAAGCCAATTGCACAGTCCACCCCGTTCCCCCTTTAACCCGTTTGGCATCCTTTTCCAATGTGCCAAAAGCATAGATGGTGTGAGCCTTTTTAGCAATTTGGTAATTGTGCTGCAGCAATTGAAGCGTGTAGAAATGACTGGGAACACGTTTACACAGTTTATGAGCAGCCTGATGAAGGTGCGGATTGGCTAGAACTAATACTTCTATCGTGGAAGGACTGACGTATTGGGCTAGTGGATGATTGGGGGGTACAATGACTTCCACTTGCATGCCAAAATGTTTGGCCATTTCTTCTGCCAAGGCATCGGTCCTTTTGGCTCCACCCGTGTAGATCACGTGACCATTTCCAATATTGAGTTGCATGTCTTCTTCTTCTTGGGCTCCAATCATGTCGATGTCTGGGTCTGGGGACATTCGTCGGGAAAAATGTAACCGGTAGTAGGTCCCACAATGTCAAGAATGTCTGCTTTGCTTAACCCTAAAGCCAAGCTGAAATCAATGAGAGCTAAACCTCGGTTGACACGTTCGAGAAGATAATCTTCGTCACTGGCAAAGTCTTAACGCTTGAGATCTTTGTAGTAGTCCATGGGATGGAATGGAGAAAAAGGGAAGGAGGGACCTTCTTAAATAGATAAAAAACCAAATGAAAGATGACCAATGCGAAAAGAGTTGACCTTATATGGTCATCACGTGATGGGAAAATGAACCAATGACGACCACCCAAGAAGAACCTGACCTATCAAAGGGTCTTTCACCTTATATGGTCATCACGTGATCCCAAGATGAACCAATGAGAAAAAGGGTTCAAGTGTATAAAAAGCCATGCGCTGTTGGTGAAAAAGTCACATTTCAACCCAGGATGTCCACCTCCTCGTTGGAATATGGCGATGTCTCTCCAGCTCGTTATCCAAATCCTGGTCGGAAGAGAAAATCTGCCAAGAGCACTCACCCTGCCGGGAAGAAAAAGAAGGAGAAGAAGGAAACCCCGGTAATTCAAAATATGACACCCATAGGATTGGAGGCGTTTAAGAAAAATGACGCAACCTATTTGGGTGACATGCCTAGTGACGACGATCCTACTGTAGAAGTAGTGCAAGAAGGTGTGTCTTACCATCAGCCCAATGAGAAAGAAACCCAGGAAGCGGTGCAAGAGTTGATGAACGAATTGAATGACATGGTAGACCAAGCCACCCAAACGTGTCCTCCTCCTCCTCCACCTGAGGACGACAATGAAGGGTTGAAGAATGGTGAGAATGGCTACCATCTTTCAAAGTCCGGCATTTCAAAAGCCTCGACCCCGTGCCCGTGCAGTGGACTACATGGTTTGTCCTTGCCATGAGGTTCGTTTGGAGGCGCGCCAGTCCCAAAATGGATGGGACTATGTCAAATGTCCCATACAACCCTGTTTGCTGTTTTGTGGCAAAGAGAAAGCCCTCGACTATATGAAGGAGGTGTATCGTCAAACTCATCCAGATGTTTGTGACATGTGGAACTGTTGGTTGTGCTTTTGCCGTGAACCTACCACGCTTCAACTGAGCCAGTCCCAAGATAATCCCAATCGGTTGTTTATGGCCTGCTCCAAGAAAAAGTGCAAGTTCTTTCGCTGGGCCGACAAACCTTTGGACCAAAGCTACTGGAAAGGGTTTCATGAAAACCCACCACCACCACCCAAAAAGTCAGAACACCCTTTGCCTACCCGTGATGTGATGGCTATCCCAAGCGTGGGTATGGCATTCCAGGTCCACCACCACCCCCAACACCAAGAGTGAGACGCCAAGAGGAGGTACAGCGGGAACGTCCTTTGACTGACTATGAGAACCAGTTGCTGCGAGAAATCCAAGAACTCAAGAACTGTCAAGAGGTTTTGGTGGCCCCAGCACCACCTCCACCCAAGTACAGTGACAGTGTAGAGAACTGGCAGAAAGGCCTAGAGACTGTAGCTTGTGATTACCGTACTGGCTTACCAAGTGACGGTTTATTTTGAACATTTTGTATTTTGTAAAGAGAAAAAAAGCAGGTCCGTGAAAAGAGAATTATCGACCGGGGCGCCGGTACTTTTTTAAATACGCGCTCTCTTTTGAATCTTTGACTTGTAAAAAAATCTATAAAGAGTGTTGTCATGAAAATTAAAAGTTCAGTTTGAAAAAAAAACGATAGAGACTGTTTTGATGCTTTATAGTTGGGATTGTTTATGGAATGTCGTTCAATGGAAGTGTCATCAAGCCCTTTGTGCTTTTTTATATGACCACCAAGAAGGAGAGAAAGTTCCCATTCCTATTCAAATTCGTCCCGAGGACACGCATCCCTTGAAGGTATTTGAAAAAACCCACGTGGAAGAAAATGTGTATCGATGGGTGGTGTTTGTGTTGTGGTTGAAACCACACCCGAGTGCCTGGCGATGGTATCGAATCATTCAAAAGGCCCACCCTCATAGCGTACCTACCATACAAACCCTGTGGGATCGTTGTCGAGAGGTATGGCACCTAGAAAGACAAAAACAAAAAGAAAGACGACCTCTCTGTCAAAACAATGGCTCTCCCATTACCACGATCCCAGAACCGAAGGCAGTTTAGGTGGGGTGCAACGTTTTGCCCGTGCTCATAAGATTCCCCTGAAAAAAGCTCAACGCGTGTTGGAACGGGATTTGGTGTATATGTTGCATAAACCTCAACGTCGTCGTTTTACTACGCTCCCCGTGATTGTGGGGGGACTGGATGATCAATGGGTGGCGGATTTGGTGGAAGTCCAACCCTTGGCCAAGTACAATCGAGGCATCCGTTATTTACTGAGGGTGTTGGACGTGTTGTCCAAGTATGCATGGGTGCAACCCTTGAAAGCCAAAACGGGGGTGGCCTTGGTCAAAGCCTTTGACAAGATTCTAAAACAAGGACGTCAACCCAACCGTTTGCAAACGGATCGAGGCACGGAATTTTACAATCGCACGTTTCAACGCTGGGTCAAGGATCATGGCATTGATCATTTTTCCACCAAGGGGGATGCCAAAGCGGCGGTGGTGGAACGGTTTAACCGCACGTTGAAAGAACGATTGTATCGTTATTTCACGGCAGCCAATACCTTACGTTTTGACGACAAGTTACCCCAACTGGTAGAGGGATGCAATGCAACGCGTCATCGCAGTATTGGTATGGCACCCCAGGACGTGACGTGGAAGAACGAAGAAGCCGTGTGGAAACGTCTGTACGAAAAACGTTTAAAAGAAAAACGTCCCCAACCCAAATTCAAGGTGGGGGATCGTGTACGTCTCAACAAGATTTATCGTACCTTTGAAAAAGGGTATTTACCCGGTTGAACCGAAGAAGTGTTTGTGGTGCATCGGTGGTGCCTGGGTGGTACCTACCTATAAGATTCGTGAGTGGGATGAGACCCCGGTGAAAGGCACGTTTTACGAAGCCGATTTACAAAAAGTGCACGTGTCCAACGAGGCCTTGTTTCGTATCGAGAAGGTACTTAAGCGTCAAAAAGGTCAAGTGTTGGTCAAGTGGAAAGGTTGGCCTGACAAGTATAATAGTTGGATTTCTCATCGAGACGTGACCACACTCAAAAAGAAAACATGACGTTTGTACCCACCTTGTCGTCATCGTTTTACGTGACGTTGATGAGTCACGCCAGTACCCACGAGTTTCCTCAGAACCGTGCCCATCATTTCAAAAACCGTTTGCCTAAGCCCATTTGATTTGTGGGACGAGGATGGCAAGTGGGGATGGTCAGTTTGTCGTTACCCACCATTCCTGTGGTAGGGGAACAACTTCTCAACGAAAAAGATCCCCTGCTTTACGTGCGATGGCACGAGAGAGTGTATGAGCAAAATGACCAAGGCAATGATCGTTGGTGGCACGAACGTCGAGAATGGAAGATATTGGTTCAAGACATGAAAGAGAGTTTGTCGTTGTCCAATGGATCCCAATTTTTTGAAAAACTGGTGCATTGCTACGATCAAGAAATAGCCCATCGTACCAAACCCAAAAACAAATGGGCTGAAGACAACGGAGTCAAGTTATACCCTACCTTTGAATGGACCTCCGGAGGAAACTTGTTATTGAACACAGTCAATGTGGATTACCAAAGACAAGTGGCCCGTGTGTTTTGGGATCAAACCTTAGCCTTGAAATGGGATGGATCGAAGAAGTTTCCACGGGTAGGTTTCGATTGGGACCTAACTTGATGCAAGAATTTCACTCGGACACCATTCCCACCCCGACGGATGTACCGGATGCAAACAACCAACCCACGTTTTGGAAAGTGGATGGTGGGTATTTGGTATTGAGCATGGCCTGTAACTGGAGTTTTGGCAATTTGAACGAGAAGTTTCGTTCCTCCGCGGAATTTCCATCCACTCGTCTCTTGCACGTGTATTGCAATGTGGGAACCAGTAGCATGGTGGGTAATCGCGTGACGGATCTCTTGAGAGAAAACAAGTATCACCCTAAAGAAACCACTCACTTTGAACCCATCCACATTCATTATGTACCGGTGCGAAATGAATTGGTGGAAATCATCGAAACACAGATGGCTGAAGTCAATGGGGATTTGGCTCAATTTGGAGAAGGTCGCACCATCCTGACCCTCCACTTTAAAAGGGAGGTCGTGTGAAAAAAGAAAAAAACAGGATGTCGTTCTATGTGACGTTACCCAGTCACGCCAATCGACGTGAATTTTCCAACAACCAAGCCAACTGGTTCAAGATTCGTTTACCTCATCCTTTACGTTTACCCGGGGGTCAATGGCAAGTAGGGTTGAGTGCGATTTCTTTACCGGATACCCGTGTGAATTTGTATGATTTGGTGAAGAAAGATGGGTACATTGTGTCAACGTCTTGGGACCAAGCCATTCTCAAGCGGGTGGAAAAGATGGAGAAATGCAAGCGCGAATAGGCACCGCTCAAACCATCATCAATGACATCAAAGATTTGGATTGGGTGGTGGATGGAGTGAGTTTCATGAAAGCAGCTATTACGCACTTGGAGCAACAACGCAAGGAAACGGCTGTTCAAGGAGGACGTTTTACCAATGATCAGGGTAAACACACCTACGTCAAGTTTCGTTGGGAAGGGGAAGATCTGATCATCGACAACACCAATGTTTGTCATTGTGACAACGACACGCCGCTTATTGCCATCTACACCAAGTTGGCCCTCAAGATGGGATGGTTACGTAAAATCAGCAGTGGATTGATTTTGGGTCCCAACTTACAGCAAGAATTCATGGGAGAACAAATACCCGTCATGAAAAAGAACAGTGATTGGAACGATGTGAACGATGATCAGAGCAGTCCGGTCTTTTGGACGGTTCGTTCTTTTTTACCGGATTATTTGCAATTGAGTATGAGTTGTAGTTGGCGTTTTACCAACTTGAATGTAGCGTTTCGTTCGGTGGTGGGAGAACCCACACGATCTCTACACGTGTACTCGGACGTGGCAGACAGTAGCATTGTGGGAAATCGCGTGACTGATTTGTTGCGAGAAGTCAAGTACAAGAGGGAAGGACGAGGCACCATTTACTTTGAACCGTTACACATCCAATACATGTCCATTCGCAACGAAGTGATTGAAATCATTCAAACGCAAGTGGCAGAAACCAATGGAGAGCTGGTGAAGTCGCCACGCTACACTTCAAAAAGACATAAAAAGAAAAAAACAACGAGTGGACCAAAGACAATCATGCCTCAGAAAAGAAGAAGAAGACGACGACGACGACCAAGAAAAAATTCAACCCAACGGCGACAACGTCAACAATTGGGTGAAGGGATAGGCACAGTGGTCGCTGGGGATCGCCAAAGTCGGTTGGAAAATCACCAAAGGGTTGGAAACGTTGGCCAAAAAGAAGGCTCAAAAGAGTCATTTAAAACGCATGGAGGAAATCAAAAGTGGGAAACGAAAACGGTATGCTGGGGAATCCTTCAATTGCACTATCATGTGATTGGTGGTCGTGTATAAAAAGAGACGAGTCACGTGAAGAAAAGAAAAGAAAAAAGTGATCGCTGGTGACGAGTGTAGAAAAATGAAAGGTGGTAGTTTGACGCGAATTCGTCCTGATGAGTACTACGATCAAGATGGGAAAGGCCTGTTGGCAGCTATAGTTCGTGCTGGTCTCCAAGGACTTAAAAGGATCCGAAGTCCCTTGAAACTCCCTAGTAACACCTTGAGTGGATTAAAAGCGGGCTTAACACGTGGTGTCAAACGAAAAGCTGAACAAGTGATCAAACAGGAAATTACCAAACGAGCTAAGAAAGCGTTGGGGAATAAAAACGTGAAAAAAGCCGTGCGCGTGGCCAGTGCTTTGTTTCCCAAAAAAGTGAAAAGAGCCCGTGACATTTTTGGTGTTTGAAAAGATGCCAGTGGCTCCAGCCCATTCTCGTCCTCGACGTATTCGCAGTGATCGTGGTTTGCCTCAACGTGGTGGATTATTTCCTTTTTGGGAATGGATGAGAATTCGACCGCGACGACGACAACAACGTGGAGGGTGGTTGAGTCAAAGTGTGGTGAGAATTCCCGGGTTTGATTTGGTGCAACGGTTAGCACGACGACGACGGTATAAAAACCCATCACGACGGGGTCGCTCTACAACTAGACGAAGAAGACGTTAAAGGGAAAAAATGGCAGAAGCAGCGCCTGCTAACGCACGTTCTGAAGGGGTCATCAACCCAGCCTTGCGAGTCTTCAAGGTGCCTCCAACTGACATTACCATCAATGCCTATCGCAAGGTCACCATTCAACCCACCACCACGGGCATTAACCCGATGGAATTCATCATTCCGGCTTTGGACGATAATGTGGATTTGGGGGGCAGTTACTTTACCATGGAACTGAGATTAAAAAAGAGTACTAACGATAACTTGGTGGCTAATGAAAAATTGTGGCCCGTCAACAATTTGGCTCATTCCATCATCAAGCAGATTGACTTGCAGCTGAATGGGACGTTGATCAGTCCCCAATCAGACACGTATCATTACAAGGCCTACCTAGAAAACTTGCTGAGTTTTGACCGAGAGGATGGAAAGACGGTCTTGGGACCTGCGGGCTGGTTCAATCAAGTGGATTTTCCCTCGCAAAACAACAAAACAACACGGACAAAGCAGGACAAAGCAGGAAACCATGCTCAGTGGCAAGGTCTCAGTGCCAATCACAAAGCTGCCTATGAATCCTCTGTGGTGGAAACCGCCAAGTATGCTGCAGGAGTCACTCACAGTCTGGTGTTTACCCCTCACTTGGAAGTGTTTCACACGGGCAAAGTCCTGGTACCAGGTGTAGAAATCAAGAGCCCTAACCGGTTTCTGAATGGTGTGGCTCTGGCCGGGAGATTGATGGAAGGAGAGGTGAAGCTCCGTTTTCATCTGTGTCAACTCCGTTTGAATGAAACCGTTTACAGGAGATTGTCTGCCGAAAGACACAATGGCAAACAATTGGCTACTTGCCCCACTGTGCGCAGTGAAATCCGAACCTTCAGCATACAAGGCAACCTCACCCGCTTTGACATACCCAACCTGTTTCAAAACAGAGTGCCCGACCGCTTGATTGTAGCTCTCTTGGACAGCCGAGCCTTCAATGGAGATGTGACCCGAGATCCCTTCTGCTTTCAGAAATTTGGACTGAGTTCCATTCGACAGACTGTGAGAGGAGAAGAATACCCTTATGAAACCCTCCAGTTGGTTCACGACAGTGCCGCCCGAGATAATCTAGGGTACTTTCGTTTTCTGCAAGCCAGTGGAGCCTGGTGCAAAACGAAAGGCAATATAGTGGAACTGGGAGATTGGGGACATGGTAAAAATTGTGCCTTGTTCATGTTTGACAGTGTCTCCAATGGCTGTGCTGACAGTCAAAGACTCAACCCCAAGCAAACGGGAGACTTACAACTCAGCTTGGAATTTGGAGCAGCTCCCGCTACCAACATAACCGTGCTCGTGTCTGGAGAATTTGAGAACTTGCTAGAGATTGACTCGAACGGAGCTGTGTTGCACGACATTTACCAGCATTGAAGAAAAGAAAAAGAAAGATGGAACAAGTGGCTTTGAATAATGTGCAGTTGGATTATTTGGCGCGAGACGATCCTCAATTGAAACCTTATTTTTGCGGGACCGTGGCTTGTGATCGCTTGCCAAAGACACCCCACAAGAAAACACCCCAAGGATACATTGTGAACACAGACCCTCACGTTCAACCCGGTCAACATTGGTTGGCCCTGTGGACCTATCAGAACGTGTGTGAAATGTTGGATAGTTATGCCTTACCGTTCGAGAGATACGAGCAAGCCACCCCGTTGAGAGACTGGATGGTGAAACATTGGGAGTATGTCGTGACCAATGGCAAGTCCCTTCAAGCCGTTAATAGCAAGAGTTGTGGGGATTACGCGTTGTTGTACTTGAAAGCCAAAGCCCGTGGACGCACGTTGCAAGACTTTTTAAATGACTTTTCAGATTATGATTATGTAAGCAATGACCATAAAGTGGGTCAAAAAGTGAAACAGCTCATTGTGAGTAACGAATCGGTGTGGCACAGAGTGTCAAAGCCCTTATCATCAGTGTTGTTGTTGTTAATAAAAAGGTTCAAAAGGTTGAATGTCCGTGTCATTTTGTTGTTCACGTCATGCAAGTGGGAAAACCTTTTCGCTTTCATACCCCTTCCTCCATTTTGGTGGTGGTTCCTTCGGGGTGTGGCAAAACCGTGTTTACGGAAAAACTCTTGTTAGAAAACAGGGACTTGTTTGAAAACCTCCGACCCAAGTGCATTATTGTTAGGGAGCGTGGCAAGACCGATTCCAACCCATGCAAGATAGAAAGGTTGTGTTTCACGAAGGCATTCACGATCCCCAGCGTTGGTACAATGGTTTCCTCAAGGGCAAGGCCTCCTGGTCTTGGATGATTTGATGGACGAAGGCAGTCACGATAAACGGGTCTTGGATTTATTTACCAAACATTCCCATCATCAAAACGTCACGGTCCTTTATTTGTGCCAAGACATGTTTCCCGTGGGCAGATATGCCAAAAGTATTTCCCGCAATGCCAATTACATCGTGGCTTTCAAGAACCCGCGGGATCAATTGGGAGTCCGCAATGTGTTGCTTCAATCGTTTCCCACGACTTGGAAAGACAGTTTGGACACCTTTCATCAGGCCAGCGCACGGCCTTATGGGTATTGGGTGTTGGATTTGCACCCAGCGTCGTCCGATCAACAACGGTTGTTGAGCCATGTGTTAAAAAACGAAGGATGGACGCGCACGTATCAAAAGCGTCGCAGCACTCCGACCTAGGATGTCGAGGTTGCCAACCCCCCTTTGTTTTTGGATTGGTTGGGAGATAGCCAGGAGACGACGAGTGCCGAGTCGAAGGTTACAGGGATTGCCTCCCCCCATTGTTTTGGATTTGTTGGGAAAAAATCGTGGGCGATCATTTTCATAGCATGCGTTTGGATGACATGGATTACCAAGCCATGCGAGAGGTATATAATTTGGTTCGAACCCGACGAGGAAAATCCATTGACCGTTTTATCGATGGTTACAACGAAACGTATTTTCGTGAACTGGTGTGGACCTTAGAAGATCGAGCATGGCAGATGATAATGGATCCCGACGTCCTCCGCAAGCTTACGCAACCGTTTCACCTGTGGGGGTAGGCACGACCACCACCAATCAAGTATCACCGGGCACCCTGCAAGACATTTTGGATACGCAGGACCAAGACTTGATTGACCAAGCCTTTGATCAAATGGGAGTGGATGACCTCACCGCTTATTTGGAAGCTCTCCCATCCCCTTCTGTTCCGGCTGAGGTGGGAAGTCAAGCTTCCCGAACCCCTTCTACAGGAGCGCGCACTCCACACAGGGGCAGTCCCCTTCATTCATCTGGAGCACGCACGCCACATGGGGGTAGTCCCAGATTGGCCGCTCCCGGGGCTGGTGGTGGTGGTGACAGCAGTGGTGGAAGTGGGAGAGGTGGTCGTAGTACCCCACGTGGTCGACCCGGACGAGGGCGAGGACGAGGACGACCACGACCACGACGATCTCAACCCTCTCCCTCGTTGCATTGGACCCCGGCCAGATCTTCTCAACAAGCAACACCACGAGGGTCGCCTAGAACCTTGAACCAGGCGGATTTACAACGTCGATTACGTATGTTGTTACAAGATCAACAACAATTGGCCCAAGGAAGTGAAATTGCCAATGTCACCATGACCAATAGCATCGTGACCAGCTATAAACAGGGTGGACGGCCTACGGTGCAAAGCGATTCGTCTCGGTTTTCGACGGGAGGAGATCAAAATGGCTCCCCCAAAAGCAAAAACAGTGGTGTCTTTATTGAATGGACCCTTGTCGAAACTCAATTGTTTGAAATTCACAACCGGAACTTTTGCAACGCATGGATTCTTTGTATGCCTTTTACCACAAACAATGGTAGTGTTATGGAAAAATGCTGAATCATTTCAAGTTTTACAATGCCTTATTCAATGGAATGGCTTTACTACTGATGGCCGCTGGCATGATTGCAGGACCCATTTTGGAAAACAATACATTGGTAGCGTGTTTGGCAGAGGTGGGCACGGTGGTCAAGGGATGGAACGATTTTAAAAAATATAGGTTCAAAGTGGACATGAGTCGTTTTGCTTTTACCACCTATGCCAAAGCCTTGATCGAATTGAGAACCTACGTACGTGGCATTCCTTTCGAGGGACTGGAAGGGTTTTTGTTCAAGACGCAAACCTTGGATGACACCATCATTGATTTTATACCACCATTGCGTGCAAGAATACTACCGTCAGTTTTTTTACCAACAAGTGGATGCGCAATGCTACGTGGATGGATGTCATCGTCCCTTGATGTCTGAAAGTTATTGGGTAGAAAAGGATAAAAAGCTCAATCCACACAGCCCAACTCTCATGTATTCAGAACCATGGCCGTCAGAAGAAAACGAAAAAGAGGAAGAACAAAAAGAAAACGCCGTGGTCACGTGAATGTGGGTGGAAGCCTTTTTCCCCTCTTGGCTTGGGTCCATAAAAAGAAAAAACAAAAAGGAAGTGGATGGTGGCAAGATTTCAAACGAAATACCCGTCAAGGCTATAAAGAGACTCATGACCTCATCAAGCAAAACAAAGCCCTTCAGCGTTTGTTGTCGCACCAATGGTATCACTAAGGAGAACACGAAGGAAACGACGACGACGTGCTCGTCAAAAAGGAGGTTTTTTGAACGTATTAACCCCCGCCTTAGTGGGGTTGGGTAAAGCCGTGGCTCTGGAAAGGGACAAACGTATAAAAAGCTATATCAACAAAGCCAAACAACGTCATCGTCGTCGTGGTCGCCGGTGAAGAAACAAAGACTTTAGCTGGTATGAAGCGTCTCTTCGACGTCAATTACCGTTTTTACGGTCGGTGTTAAAAGAAGCCAATCGTTTCAAACGTCAAGACCTTTTACAACATGCCAATGCAAATCAAGTCAATGCCGTCAGTGAACTGGTATTAAACCTGTTAAAAAACAACATTCCCGTGACACCCCCCATCATGGCACAGCTTCGTCCCTATAAAAAGGTGCTACGCGACCTGGGTCGTCGTCAACACTCGGTCAAAAAACGTCGTCAGTGGTTGGTCTCGCAAAAAGGTCGAGGGTTGTTTCAAGGACTCCACAACGTGTTATGTCAATGTGCTCGACAACCCCGCTAAACCTGGATACGTGGGTCAATCTTTTGCAAGACGCCAATCGAGAACGAGACGAATGGAAAGAAACGTGACATTATTGGAAGCATAAATATCACATGTTGTATCTGGAGTATATGCATATCTTGAACAGTTTTCTTTGTGAGAGGTGTTGTAACCTGGAAGACGGAGAACTTTGCCCTAAGTGTAGCAACACCCCATGGAAGAGGTGTACATGATTCCACAAAAGGATTTGGATCAACTCATTCAATATTACAAAGGAGAGTTAACAGAAAATGCTCTGCTCAACAAAGCGGCGACGTTAGCAGCTAAAAAACATGTCTTGTTAGCGGATC
>Ga0126336_10000375_pt1 | contig 17294 bp, 7 predicted proteins | sample SidCmetagenome_FD_92530 | JGI IMG/M metagenome (GOLD analysis project Ga0126336, IMG submission 92530) | Coral microbial communities from El Islote,Puerto Morelos, Mexico - Siderastrea C C metagenome | ecosystem: Host-associated > Invertebrates > Cnidaria > Coral | place: El Islote,Puerto... | reverse complement strand
TCTTCTCTAGCTCTGCATACGCGTTTTTCGCCGATTCCAAATCCTGAGTAAGCTCTGAGACAGTCTTTGAAAGCTTTTGTTTTTCTTCTTCAAAATTCTCCATTTCGGTCTTTCTTGACTCTATCTCAGCTGTTAGTGTGCCTATAGTTGTTTTCAAGTCATTCGTCTCAGATTCATACTTTTCTAATAGCGCTCTTTTCTCCTCCTCAAGGCTCTCAGTTCTCTTGATGTAAATGTTTACTTCTTCTTGGAGGGTTTTGATTTCCCCTTCTTCCATGTCATCGTACTTTTTCTTCAAATTGGCAAGCTGTGCTTCGTAGTTTTCCACCAAAGACTCCTTTCCATCTTGCAACTCCTGAAGTTTATTCTTATAAAGCTCAAGTTCACTTTTGAGTGTTGATAAATATTCTTCTTCCATGGTTTTATCAGCCGTGTATCGACCTTCGACTTCACTCATTTTGTTCTTCAGCTCTGCGAGATCGCGTTCATATTTTTCGGAAAGCAACTGATTTGCCTTTTCCAACTCTAAATACTTATCTTTGTAAGGTTCCAGCTCTTCTTTCACTTCTGAAAGCTGTCTCTCAAACATCTCTTTCTGCTGGGCTTCAAACTGCTTCTTTTCCTGCATAAGCACCTCCCTGCTTCGTTGCTGTACCTCATCCATTTGAACCATGATGTCAGACACTTGCCTTTCATATTTGTCTTTGAGAGTTTTGTTACTCTCTTCCAATTCGGATCGCGTCTTGCCAATGTCCTCTTCGTACAGCTTTCTCCAGTGCTGTTCAACTTTGTTCAGTTTCTCGTTCAGCTCGCTTTGGTACCTCTCCTTTAACTCGTTACTCTTCTTCTCCACTATAGCTTTACACTGTCGTCGCATTTCCTCCTCGATCATTTTTAACTCCTCTTGCTTTTCAACCTTAAAAGCTTGTACCTGCGCCTCAACGGCGTCCATTTGACGCTGATATTCAACAACTTTGTCCTTCTCCACGCCCAACTCTTGCTCCAAACTTTCGATTTTTGAACGACACTCCTCCTTTATAATAACTACCTGCTGCTCCGTGGTGTCCTGTTGCATGACTGATCTTCGCCGCTCTTCGGAGACCTCTCGTAGTCTTCCCAAGAGTTCGGCGACCTCTTCAGCGTGACTCTCCCTGAGGGCTTGAATCTGATCCTCCATATCAGCCGTGACTTGGTCGAGGTCGTTTTGGTATTGACTCTTCAGCTGGCGCTGGAGAGCTGCAATCTTCTCCTCGTACTCATTCTTCTGTCGCTCTAACTGCTGCTCCCACTCCTCTTCCATCTTGCTGAGACTGTCATCCAGTTCGCCTTGGTACTCCTCACTGAGTTTCTTTGCAACCTGTTCAACCTGTTGCTGATAGTGTGCATGAAGTTCCTTCCTAAGACCTTCCATGCCAGACGTGTCACTCTCTCCGCTCACAACAATAACCGACTTGACGTTTGCGGTTCCGTTTTCTCGAGGCGTACCATTTTCAACCTCACCATTATCCATCCTAGTACTTTCATTATGGTAGCTTTTTGCATAGTTCTGCTTTTCCTGACGCAGCAATTCTTTGAGTTCTTCCACTTCAGAGTTGGACTTTTCCAGTTTCGTTATCAGATCGTCGAGTTCCACCTGGTGTTGATGCATGAGGCGATCTTTTACAGCCATGATCTCAACCCGATACTTGGTCCGCTCCTGTTCCAAAAGATTTTCCACATCATTCTCAAAATCACCGTCCCTGGTCTCTTCGCAGTTTTTCACCTTCTCCTGTTTATTACCAGATTCATTACTGCTAGAACCATCGCTACCTCCAGTAGTTTCCTCGCTGTTCTCAATTCGAGCTCTCAACTCCTCAAGTTCCTTCTCATATTGGCTTCTAACCTCGTTAATTCGCTCCTCAACCAATTTCTCAAAATTCGTTTCGCCACTCCCTAGCTGAGCACGAAGCTTCTCAGTCTCTTCTTCGTGTGTATCAAGCTCGTTTTCGAGCTCCAGCTGCGCCTCGAGTAGCTTCTTTTGCAGGTTGCCAATGTGGTAGTTCTTGTCTTCGATCGTGGACCGTAACTTTTGAATCTCCTTTTCGAACTCTCCCTTTAGTTTTAAAAACGAAGGATCATCGGCAGGCTCTTGAGGAGCTGATGTTTGATTTAAGTGCTCAGAGAAGCTTGATGACAATACAACGAGTTCTTGGGCATGTTCGACACTCAGTTGCTCCTTCTCTTTGATCAATTCCTCAATTTGTGTTTCCAGTCTTTGGACGTCTTGTCTGAGGGTATCTCTCTCTTCGACAACCTAAAAGAAGACAATTGGCAGTTAATTTAGCGTAATAAAAACTGTTTTATCAGTTTAAAAGAGAAAGTACAGCATAGGGCCGCACGTTTCGTAAAAGGCGACTACAAAAGAGAATCCAGTGTCACGCAGATGATATGCGATCTCGGATGGCAGAGCCGCAGGGCTGTTAGCCACCTATTCCTGATGTACAAGATTGCCCGTGGCCTTGTGGACGTTGAAAGTCAGATCCTGGTCAGGAGTGGGCGTGCTACAAGACAATCCCAAGGTCAACACTACAGGAATATCTTAGCACTCAAGAGCTGCTACAGAGCTTCATTCTTTCCATGCACTGTCCCAGAGTGGAATCATCTTCCCCCTCATATTTGGAACGCTTCTTCTGTTGACTGCTTTAAGTCCATCCTCATGCGAGACCAAGACATTAACGATTTACGTTGACTGTTCGCTGTGCACATATATCCCATGTGGGAGATTTGCACAGTATAAGAAGTAGATTTAGATCCTGCAAGGTGTTTTGCTCGCATAGCCTCCTACGCATGACTAGGGCCCTGACACCAAACTTTGAGTTCTTTCTAGTGAACTCTAGAATTATTCACCCAACTCTTTTCAACTCACCTTTTGAAATCCCCTGAGTTTCAGTTTAAGTTTTGAAATCTTTTTCTCCATGTGAGCATGGCCGGTTGACCCAGAGGACTCAACTCCTGACAGATCCTCTTCAGTAGACATTAATCCCCCACTGTCACTGTCATCCATTATGAATTAGATGCTGTTCATAAATAAAAACATAGAAATCAATAACTGGTCTTCTGTTTGTTACAATATACGTTAACTCCCTTTCTTGGGATTAGTGAGGAAAGGTGTTCCTTATATACGCAGGTTAATTCATTTGTCAATCAACCATGAGCAAGACGGTACCTTGAAAATAGGCTTCAATAATTTTCTAGAATCCTTAAGCCAAGGAAGGTAAAAGAAAGGGACGTTTGATTTGACTGAGAAATGTGATTTCACACGTGTTCAATCAATTGGATTGAGTTAACCTTCCGGGTGGCTTATTTCGTTCACATGGTTGCTAACAAAGACCTGTCACTCACTCATTCAGAGAGATTCAACCGAGGCCATACTGTAATTCATTCCCCAACCCTCTCTTGCTCCCACTTGGATGGGAATGGTAGTACATCACAAGGTTTATACTTTCCAGCATTTTGTTCAATAAATTATTTATGTCCCCCAGCTACCACTAATATTTTACAACTTATACATTTGGATAGACAGACACATATGGGACCATGTAAAGTGACATGTGTTTTCGTGAACTCCTAACCTCAAGCTGATATAATACTTATAACTGATCACCACACCTCATACAATCATGTCTCTCCAATACATTAGGGGGTATAATGATAATTGATTTGCTATCAATAAATTGCATGCTGCATAATGGCATTTACAGTCACAGACAACAAAGTTGGGCCACAGGTAGCCCAGTTATCTAGTCTCTGTAGCATTAGGAGTACAACCTCCCCCCCCCCTTCCCCCCGGGGATTGGATACTCCAGCACAGAGTTTACACCCAGCAATGTTTTAGGTTTCATGCTGGTGTTCTGGTACCCATTTATAAAGCCATTAATGCCTGTGCTGACCAAAACTGGCCGTAGGTAGACTGCGAGTAGTCTCTAATTTTGGCAATGACGATTGTGGGGTGGGTGAAATACATACACGCACATGAAATTTCGAGGAGAGGGGACGCGAGCACATCTCCTCAAAATTTTGTGTGCATGCGCGCGCCTGTTTTTCACCTGCCCGACAATCACCATTGCTAAAAATTAGAGACTACTCACAGTGTAGGCTGTAGGGAACCACGCTGACTAAGAAAAGTTCTAACGAAAGGTGTCTACACTAGAGCGATCAGATAAATTTGACCAGACTTACACACAGAAAATTAAGAAAATGTTCCTTGTGAAGTTGCAGCAAAAATTGGCCTTGTAACTAGTTGCTACTCCTTGTTAAAAATTCCCCCTCTCCTCAATGTCTAGGTGAACTACTTTCCAAAACAAGGAAAGACCATCAAACAGCCAACAGTCAACAAAACAAAGTGGCAATGAGGGAACGAGCACTAAAACCTGAAAAGTTGATCTGGTATGGCATTTTTCTCATTCAATTTCTTGTCTCTAGAATGGCAGGCTAAGACCAGGTATTTGGCCTGGAGGCCAGAGTGATGGGAGAGGGGAATGAAAATGTTTTAGAATGGAAGCAATTTCAGCCCTCACTTGTTTTCTTTCAGGGGGGGAGGGTATTGGATCCTTGGGACATTCTAGTCTGCAAGCAGGTTCACTTTTTGAGTTACTAATGTGAGAGTAACTTGCCAGTGGTAACTTGGTGACAGCTATATCACTGGTGCTTAGAGTCGAGACAGCATTCACAAGCAATGTGAGCAGAACTGCACTTAAGGTGTCTGAGCACAGTTTGCACGCACTCTACAATTTGTACTGCTGATGTCAGTTAGTGCACGCACACACAAAAACAATTACTTGGTGCCTGTACAGCGATCGATTTATTTTGTCCAGTGAAGATTTGCAAGCGTTATTTTCTGTCTTAACAATTAAACAGTTTATGTGTTAAAAAACCAAATTCAATGTATTAAAGGTAATACTATTGGAAAATACCATGCCTTTCTGGGATTGTTGTATGGAACAAGAACCCTATCAAAAGCAACACATGCACAGTTACCGGTAACCAGAAAATTGTGACTGCATGGTTTAGTGGAAATGGTAGAATACTATAGTTCAGAACATGCATAACTGGCTTACAAACAAAAATTGAAATCTGACAGAGGACATGTTCCATAACGGTTAAAATGCTAAACACCAAATAACAGAAGATCTCTCTGTCAAAATTTCATGAGACCAGACGAGTGTAATAGGCCAGTAATTTTCAGAGTTTTTTAGAGACAAATGATGGAAAAATTCTAATGACTGAATTTTCTGAAAATAAATCAAATGCATCATTTAATGCTGGTTTATTACCAGCCATGTTGTCATGGCAATGGTACTTAGCCCAATAAGACATGTCTAAATATAATCCTTTTTAGTTGAACTTGCGCCTTGCCAATTTTGGCCACCCAACTGCAGTGGATTGAAAATAACGTACACATAGGTATATTAAGAAAACTGTGTTTGGCCACTTTAACATAAGAGCAGGCATAACAGCACTTATGTGCAGGGAGACATCCTGGGTTCCCACACCCTATTCCCCAACCTCATCCACAGGGCCTTCTCCTCGTTCAAAATGGCGGTCGGAGAAACCCCTGGCCAAGGCTGCCAAAGTGGCCCCAAAAGTTCGTTAGAATTTTGTCATGCAAACACGATGAAATGTCTTTGTTTTGTTTGAACAACGGTTTCCAATTGCAGAAAACAAACAAGGCCGCCAGACACTGGAAACAATGTCCGAAAAAGCCATTTTATCATGTGTCACGTGACAAAATACTCCACGATTCGTGGAGTATTTCAGCAGCCTTGGCCAGGGGTTTCTCCGACCGCCATTTTGAACGAGGAGAAGGCCCTGGGAACGAGGTTGCCTGTTCCCCATCCACATAAGTGCTATTATACCTCCTCTTATGTTAGCACTTATGCTCACATTGCTTGTGTATGCAGAGGTTTCAATAAGAGCCAGTCATCGGCAGTCTACCGCCACTTAAAAGGCCTCTTACCAATACCTGTTAAGAGTTTATTTATAAGAGAGGAAAGGGACCTTTTCGTGGTCACAGCTGCCTATTCCACCTTCAGCAGCCACCTATGAAAAAAGTTATTGAATCCCCTGGTATGCAGGCTTGACTCTCAGCACCATGTTGTCAGGTACAGTGGAAACCCTTAACACAGTACCAAGGGACCGGGAAAACGAGTTCGTTGTATCGGGGGATCATTATAAACACAACCCCGATATAAAAATTTGTGGGTAGTCAACCAAAATCTTCATTATATCGGGGTTGGTTAATAATTAATTTTTCTCAAATTAAACAGCACTCAGTTTTATTAATTGCCCAATTTGCATGGGTTAAATGGTCAAATAACATTCATAATTTTTCACTGCATGTAACTGCATATAGCTAAATGTATTGGTACTATTTTGCCCTTAACTTTAGTCGTGTGATGACATTTGTGTGTTATATTGGGGTAGATTTTTAGTTTGGGCTTTTGGCTTGAGTTCGTTATGACTGGGATTTTGTTACACTGGGGTTCTGCTCCATACATTTGACTGCAACTCTGGCTGGGCTGAAGAATTTCGTGATTTTGTCGGGGTTTGCTAAATTGGGGTTCCACTTTATTGGCCTAAATTACCGGTAAGCTTATCTTGATCATTTGATTTGACCCTGAAAATGTCTTGAAACATTTATTTGCCCATTTATACCAGATGGCATGGATTCTCGGCTGCTGAGGAGCTCACATTTTTCAAACCGCAAATTCTGAAGCGATTATAATTCAACACGAACATCAAGAGTTGTGAATTAACGTTTAAAAACAGGCATTAAACCTGGCCAATATATATAAACCTAGTAGTAGACTAATCTTTTTCTCACAAAATATTTCTTTGATAAATAGAAACCTTTACAAAGATAGAATACCCCTGAAGGACAGGTCGACTTACCTAACTTAACACTGCTATTAAATTTTAATGATGTGTGGAAATTTAGATGACTTCTTGTCGACATCTACAAATATTTCAACAAAACCCTTAGCTACGCTTTGTAATTCAACATGTCTAATTATAAACAAATCACATGTCGGGAATTTAACAGGCCGATTTGCGAAGACAAACTTTCTCAAGGACTCGTTTATGTTCTGAAGATGAAAAATATTAGATTTTAACACTCTATATTTCACCTGTCCAATAAATTGCAGCCAGCTAAGATAAAAATAGAAATAATATATTCCCTCGCAATTCAAAATTTATGATAATTGTTTAGAGCGAAGTTCCGAACTCAAGCGATAAGTTGAGCACGCCACTTTTTATACGTACTATACTGTTTTGATTCAGCGAAGACATTTTACGTGTGGCCCACAATTGTCTTCATTTATCAGTTGGCGATTACAATTAGTTAATGAAATCCCAAGGGGATATAGATATTTTTCTTTTCATAAACCACACAAAAACGTATTTTTACGAGTGAAAAAGCACTCAGAATATTTAAGACAGACTTGTTTAGCCGTCGGTCGAAAATTTGTGTCTTGGGCGTTTGCAAAAGATGATCTAAACATATTTAACCCTGTATAAATGTAGCAACATGTAAATTGCAGTTGTAAATATGCTACTAAAATACATTATTTGAAATAATTTGTCAAAAGCTAAACATTATGAAACCTACGTGGCCTCGACAATTTGTTCAAGGAAAAATATATCTTCATGACGTTTGCTAGCGGTAATTTTAATACATGGGTATATACACTGTGTATAGATAAATATTTGATAAATTCGATGTCGTTTCATACTGTAAAATTCAATTCTTCGTCCAGGGCTCTAGTTTTTGATGACTGACTAACGGAAGTGAAATGTGCGAAATTCAATACAAAATCGGTCATTATCTGGAGGTGACATGTTTTGTTACGAAGGAATACACGGTCCTCATATGATAAGAAGACATATATAGCAATTTCCATGCCAACATTCCTATCCAAGATAGACCGGTCGGTTAAGAAATGTTCGGTTGCACTTTTTTGGGGAAAGATCAGAAAACATCGTCCACTGAAAGCTCTTGATTATGGTTTAAAACGAAACATCGGACTTTTGAATAAATATATTTGCGATATTGGAACGTCGTCAGGAATCGAACGCAGATTTTTCAAGGTTTCCCTAAGTAAACCAAAACCCTTCAACGTTTTAAAATGAAACACCTTGTTAACTTCACAGTTGAAATGTAAACAACAAGCATAAACCTCTTCTTACCTTTAGTTCTAGGCTTATTCTGCTTTGTGTCGCTTTCCTAATCCTGTTTCGAGCCGAGCCGTAGCGACATCTTCTCGCAGACCGGTGTGTCTTTGGGATAAAATGTTATCGGCAAATCTGGCGCGCGATTTTCGATACTCGACGAGTTTACCTTGCCAAAGGTCGAATTGCCCGGGTTGAGATAGTTATTTTTTGATCCTCAAATTTGAGTGATATGAACTTGTTGAAATCCGCTTGAAGTGAAAGCGTCGTGAACAAATATCAGACACACATGTGATGTAAAGCTCTCGAATCACCGAGGTGGAAAAATTTACCCACGCACAGTATACCACGAGCGTTTGCTTTATACAGAACTGACGGTCACGATTTGAAATGCACGCTGGCCGTAGCGAATGTTGTGATCCTGTATTCGCGAGTCAATTAAGATCGACCAATCAAAATGTCGCATTCGGACACCCTGCCAAAAGCCCTCTATTGTCTATAAACTGAATACCCCCAGTCATTTGCATGCTGTCGTTTTGACTGAAAAGATAGCATCGTTCGGATCAAACACTTTTGACAGCAAACGCTCTTGAGATCCATTTTAAGGTCGACTTCATGGAAATAATGTCAACATTTCAAATTCTTGAAGCGCACAGGAGACAACTCAGTCTCGATCGTATGATCCGCACATGTTTTCGTTGAATCGATGACTAAGCAAATTAATTATCCTTTTTCGCGATCACGTTCCAATTCAAGAACAATATTTGCTGTAGAAAGATTTGCAGCTTTAACGGGCGGTTTGCAAATTGTTTGCTGCGAAATGATGACTCAAACGTAAATATAGTGCCTATCGGTTGACCAAAATTTTTAAATTCTTGAATATACTAACACATCGATCGCATCGTCGCTTTATTATTATTATTTTTACCCCATGCCGTGCCAGTCGTGCAGTAAAACAGACAAGATCTTTTTTGGGTATTACATTGAACTAGAACTAGAAGGTTTACTGGACCAGCACTAATTAACAAACATAACCGTGTCAAAAGGCTTTGTTACTACCTCCGCAACCTACTGGTAACAGCGCTGGCGGTGTCATGGACCCTGCTGACATTTATAGTTGTATATTGATCCATACTGCAAATCGTAAGTCTGGAGCTGTCCTCTTCCGATCTTAAAGGTCTTCCACAGGGAAGTTAAGTAGTCAAACCCCCTCCTCCACCCAGCCGCTGTTCCCCCACCCTCCATTCCTCACTGAAGGGCAACATAGCACATAGCTGGCCTGAGCTGACATAGTACTTTTGTGCCCCATAGTTTCTAAAAGGCCTTTAGTCCCCAGAAGACAGCAGTGGCTGTCTTGTGGCTATGGCTATGTTTCCACTGATCAATAGCCTCTACGGGCCCTGGACATAAGGCAAAAGCAGCAAAAAGGGAGACGTCGAGACTGAAGCGAGCCCAAAGGGAAGCTAGTCTAGCGTTTCTTTTTCCCCTTTTCTCCATTGTTTGAGTCTTTTAAAATTATGCCTCGTTGAGGGACGGTAGGAACACGAAGTGACGCTTGGCGCTCCAGTGATTTTTCTCATCCTCCTTAGAAGATCTAGCTGGATAGTTTGCATTCTTTTTTCAGCGTTTGGGAGCCAGGCTAGAGAAGTTTTTCTCCTGAATGTAAAAAGCTTCTAAGTACTTATAAATAGCATCATCATCATCATCATCATCATCATCATCATCATCATCATCATCATAAACTTAAGCCTTATGATATAGACTCGTTGAATCAAAAATTTGAATCCAAAATCCCAACAACGTTTTGGGGCGCTAAGAAACGACTCACTTCAGAGAAACAAGAGTCATTGCACTGTAAGTCCAGGCAATGGGGCTATTTTTGGGGCACTGATTCGGGTCATACCTTGTTTAGCTGAACAGGTGGCTACAGAGAAGAGCAAATTCGAGTTGCGAGGAACGACTCGACGACAACAACAACACTGAAGCAGCTTTATTGTATGACTACAAATTCACATACTATTGCAGAAGCATACATAGTAGAATAGTGTGTCATTATTTTATTGCTTTGAATTACAATCACTTTTATTTCACCTTTCACTAAGTTATCTCGTTACGAGTGTGATAATGGCTGGCAATCCTCTGTTGCTTTCGTGCATGACTACAAGAAGAAAAATTAAATTCTTGTAATTAGCTCACTCAGTTAGTTTAACTGGCTGAAGACGACAGGACCAGAATTTCCATCTACGATCCCTGAAATTGAAAAGAGAGAGAACATCAATTGAATCAATGGCCACGAAAAGCTATATTTCCCCATCTGATATCATTGTTGCCTGACCGCCAAATTTTGACCAAACGCCAGTTACCTAATCCAACAGAAAGTGTACTGTCCAGTACCCGGCCGCGATCCCGTGGTTCGATTGTGTTCCCAGATCTCAGCTACCTGATCGCACCCTTTTCATACCCAATCCCACCCTTTTGATCACCCTTCCACTACTTTTATATTTGATTGCACCCATCTAATTCCCGATGCCACCCCTTTGATCTCTGTTCTTACCGATTCCCAATTTTTCCGGTCCCACCCATTAGATTCTTGATCCTACTCCCTTCATTCCCAATCCAGCTCCTTAAATTCCCGATTCAGCTCCTTCAATTCCCGATCCCATTCCTTGCCTTCCCGATCCCACTCCCTTTCAATCCTGATCACACTCCTTTCATCAGATTACCGATCCAATACCTTTCATTACCGATCTCACTCCTTAGTTTCTTAATCCCACTCCTTTGATTTCCGATCCCACTCCTTGATTTCCGATCCCAATTACCCTTGGCTTCGATTCTTATTCTCGATACTACAACCGCTTACTCGTGGCGATTGCTGTGAGTGCTGTAAGCTCCGGCAAGGTAGTATCCATGGGGCATGAGGTAATTGATCGGAGAATCATACGTGGTTTCCAAGCTGTACCTGCAGTTCACTCGTCTGTAGTCATGGTTGTGACAGCACTTGAACTTAAACCTACAAAAGAAAAATGTATGAAAACAAAATGTACCAGGGTGATGTAGTTTAGGCACGAAAAAAGAAAGGCGGGCGACGTATCGAACAAATTGAGCTGAGAAATTTGTAGAATAGGAGGAAAGTGGAGAAGGAGGGAGGTTGAACCATTTTACCCTGAACGTGTTGTCACCCCCATCCCCTCCACCCCCTCCCCCCTCCTCGTAGTTTGTGTTTTGATGCATCATATCGAGGGGAAAAATGCCAGCTACTTACTGACGATCTTCCTGGCGGTTGCTATGCCAACTGTCCATGCCTGCTATAAAACCATCATGCGGACAGTTGAAGTTCAAAACACCGTCATAACTATTCAGTACAGGAGTCCAGAAGCAGTATTTAGCGGCTGCGTTTGTGTGGCAGCTGTAAGACCAAATGCGATCCTCCTGACAGTTCTGGTGGACGCTGCGAACGCGACTGACCGATTTACCTGTGGGCGTATAAACCGATGTGCAGTTACTTGTGGGTGAGAACTACAAAAAGTTATTGACTGCAGATCAATTCTAACAACCACTCTCGGAAACGACTCCTTTGTGGAGGAGATGTTAAGATATCTGTTTCTGAGCTAGTTTCTGCCCTGACTATTCTCCAGAATTGCATGGTCTTGATTCTCTAAGCTAGTTCCAATCAAGTGACTCTTGGATGTACCTTACAAGAATCTAAAGGATTTCAAATTAACGCAACTTGAATAAACGCGAATTAAGTTGAAAGGAAAATAGGATAGAACAAAGTAACTTAACGTGAAAGAGAAGGTAAAATTTCCAAATAAAGGAAATTAACGCGAGTGTGTAGCGTTGATCATTCCAATTTTTTTAATACACTGAACCGTGCGTTGAAAACAATATTATAAGGGCTATGTGTACAATGAAATCGTACTATCGTACATACTGTATTAAAAGGAAGCTTTTGTTTGTCAAATTGGCTATAGCTAAGGACAGGATTCAGAATTTAGGGTCAAAATGATAGAAATCAAGTTTTGAAAAGGAACGCTTCACTTTAATAAGGTCGCGGGTAATATCTAACGCTCCTAGGAATGCACGCGACTTAAATTAACAAGAATTTTTAAATTCATGTGAAATATAACTTTATGGGTAATAGGGTAATCGGGAGAAAGTACTTCCTGTTCCCTACGCTTGTAAACTTGCATGCAATAAACAGATCGAAGGCGATCATCGGTTTAAAATGGTTTTAAAAAGCGCTTTGAATAATATGATGCACAACGAAATGATATTATTGAAATACTGAAAGTAATCAATACTGAGTCATAAAACAAGAAACATAACAGCTACACAAGTACGCCTGTCATACCGGCTTTTACCTGTTCCACAGTCAAAATAAGCTCTTCCATCCCATTTATTAGCCCACTGTACGCCTCCAGGCCTGTTCGAGTTACATGCAGCAGTCACGTGATCTATCATGGACATGTGCATGACGAGAAGCGCCAGGAAAAGCCACGGGAAATGTTCTTTCTTCATTTCCATGCCTGTAGCCTAAGACCACGCTGCAAATAGTTTCATTATTGTACATCACCGACACAGTAATTGGCACTTTTAGATTTTTAAGTTAAACAGTTTGGCCTTTCGAGAGTTAGAAACTAACTAAGTGTAGTGTTTTACCGAGTTAGCTAAACGACGAACCAGGCCGTATGAGTCAGCAACGAGTTCAAAATTTCCATGGAGGAGTCAAAGATGCTGGCAATCTTAAGGAGATCCCATAGACTTTCCCAAAAGCCGAGCTCAGAATTTTTTGTGAACCGAGCGCGAAGCGCGGAAAACCGAACGCGAAGAAATCGGGAAGTGGGAAAGAGCAATGGTGGTCTTTGAAAATGTCTAGAGATCACAGTCGATACAAAAATATGTAGACGGCAATTCTCCTGTAAAAAACTACGGCAACACTACTGTTAACTTCTGAGGCAAAATTCGTTTGCTTACCTTTCTTCAGCTTTTGTTCTAGAGGTGACAAAAGATCAATGGTTTAGAAGTTTGAGGAAAACATCCTCATTGATGCGCTAAATAGAGTTTCTGCTCATAAACTAGCCAATTGAACACCGCTTAAGGAGGTAAGGAAGATAATCGGTGAAGCGATTTCGGATGATCACGTATTAAAATCGTGTCTCTCGTAAACTCACGTATGCACGTAACAGCATTTGCTAAAAAACTAATCAGCTGCAGACCACCTTTAGTAAGGAGATGAGGAAGTAAATAGATGAAAAGATCTCGAATGATCACATCACGGAAACCGTGTCTATCGTAGAGTCACGTATACTTGTAGCAGCAACAGTGTATAGGAATTTACCAGCGCGCGATCACGTTTTTTACAAAGAACGTATACAGGGATAGGTTTCTCTGAGTAAGCGAAATGGCACAATACCACAGAAAAGTGAAGGAACACTTATTTTTCCCCACAGAATGAGCCAACTCCAACAATCAACCTTTAGAAGATGAGTTAGGACGTGCAGCCTTCCTTTGTTTATTAAATGTTGAGACTTTGGCATTCAGTTTCTACGGAAAGCCCACAATGCTATAGATCTTTTAAGGACGGTGCCTCCACTGAATACAGAGGTATTTTTGCACAGTTTATGGCTATATAGGAAAAGCAGATCTTAGCAAGGGTTATTGGAATCCAAAAAGAAAATTGTATTTTTCAAAGATTATGAAGCACCCTTACTTCTAAAAAGCTTTAAAACACATTACAATGTGTAGCATTAAGCTCAATTTTCCCTGAAAAATGCACTGTTAACCCCAATTTTGCTATGATTTGCTTTTCCCGCATAATTCATGCGTAAACCGCGCAAAAATATCTTAGTATTAGTAGGTACTGCCCTTAAGAAACCCGAACAACTAGCTAACAGAAAAGTACGAGTTCAGTCATGAACTATCTTAACTTACGGGCGATGAACAAATCATTCTTTATGCACCATCGAGGCCGTTCCTACTTCAGTCCCCGCGCCTTTTTGTTTTCCCATTTGATGTATTTCTAAATCTATCACGTTTTCTACAAGAGGCAAAAGTCAATCCACCTTTTACCGTCTGCCGGCCGTTTTAACATAGCATGCACATGAAATCGTCGAAGTCTTAGCATCAACTCGTTAAAATCTAAATACACAAAAGTGACTTTCCAACTATTAACTAAAGTATAAGTTATGGATTTAATGTGGGTTACTTGCAATTGATCTCGGAATGCTTTGTCGTATTGCATTTAATTCTTGAGCGCCTTTTTCGTAATTGACAGCTTCTGTAAACGTCATAGCCAAATATCGACTCGCTTTTTCGCCTTTTGTCTAGCTTAAAATAATACTCGCATTGTTGACGAACGCGAAACAGCTGAGGGCCTTTTCATGTTGAAAACGCCGGCAAACGGCAGTCGGCAAACGTGAAAAACGGCGGCAAAATCTTGATAACGTCTGCCGTTCGCGCCGATTTGCCGTAAACGTGATGCTATGAAATCTGTACCTCTAATATCTCCTATTTTATAAGGAGATACGAGACATATATTGCAACCTTATTTTCGATATATGGGCATTTTTATTTGGAAATAACTTGAGTATCTTAATTTTAGCGTATTTTGGAATTTTAACATTTTAGGTCAGAATTAAATCAGCATAACCTTTTGAACTGATTCAACACGTTTCCCTTCAGCAACTCCGGTGCCATAAAGCGTTTTCTCGAGTTTTCACCGTTTTCATGTCCTCTGTGATTTCCCATATCTCTGAAAGAGATTTAGTTCACGTATCAGAGGCGTGTCAGGCTCACGATATCTGATCATTACTGAAACAAATCTTCACTGAGCACGGACTATAGTCGCAGCGCAAAATCTTTCCCTACTTCTGCCACAAAGTGATAGCAACAGACTCATTTGAGACCTCCAGTTATACAATTGTATTATTTTCTCTTGTTCAGTCAGTACTCTCATATTTTATATTTTTCCGTTAATTTTTTATTTCCCAACCTTCTCAAGAGTAAGAAGGTAGTTACCGATTAAACTTTCGCCGAACTCTCATCCTCTTTATATACTCTATTGCAGTAGTATTTCTTCCTTGTATCAAGGCTGAGCAAATATTTACCGCGTGTTTAGTATTACACGGCTGTACTTCCTCACGCAAGGTGATTACCCTGATAACAACTCGTATGTTGGATGCTTTCAAGTTTTCCAAAAGAAATCTTGATTTCTTTTGACCTTCCCCCAAAGCTAGTAGAACCAAAGAAAATGCTCAGTAGTTGAGTGCACACCAGGGTTTTTGAAGCATGATTCACCGGCTTAATCGTGCATGATTCGCCCGTCGTAGCTGACCCGCTCGCAAAGCACTGAGAAATTGGCAGATCTTCTGTTACTTTATGATTTTTTATTTGGGAAGCTAGTATTTCCTCTGTAAACTCATTTTACTCGGTAATTTCAACGATTATTTTGTGTCTATGAGTGAATCGGGGCGGGAATAAACAATCACAACCAGCGACCTAGAACGAGCAGCAAAGGAAATAGCAGACTAGCCTGTGTACATCCGCCCCCTCCCCTCAGAAAAATCGGGGACGAGGCGAATATTATAATTTACACAAGCTAATAGGAGAAGTCTGCGCGCAGGCTTGATTCACACATGGTTACAAAGCGTCCATATAAATTTGCGAATGAAATGAGATATGAGGAGGAATTACTAACTTTCATAGAAATAAACAATCATAAAGAACCGGAAGATCTTCAAATTGCCCTCGAAAATCTGCAAATTTCCCTCTGAGGGGTGGGGGCCGTGTGACGTTAAGTGTTTACTCATGAGCCCCTGGCTCGGGAGATTAGGCGACTACTCCCCGCACTATAACGTTAAATTTGATTTGATTTGATTTGATTTTTTTTGAAAATGAAATAGAGCCACAACCCCAAAACGGGATTCTGATACCTTCACGGTTTTCTTTCAAGATTTCCAACGAGCTATGCCGTCATTATTTGAAAGTCAATACAGAAACAGATAACCAACAACAGATATCGCCTGAATGAAGAAAACAAAGAACGTGTATTGCAACGCTGATATGGAGCGAGATGACCAATCTTTAGTCTCTATAAAGAACTTTCACCGGCTTGTGGAACCGTCCCAAGATAAAAAGAGTCACCAAGCCGGATTTTCCATCTTGCCCACTCTAAACGGCAGAGAACTTTGTTCAGGGTCACCTTACGAGACTGAATGGAAGCAAAATACTAGAAATGTCTTTTTTCCTTTTCTCAGATTGTTTTAGGGACATTTAAAGGGCTATTCAGGTTTTTTGGCTAAATAATTGAGTCGAAGAAAATTTTAGAGAACGGAATCTTATTCCCCGAATACCAATATAATGTCCATAATCTAATTAATGCTATCTCACCGCCTAATTTTGCACCCTAAACGACATATTTTTCGGGCGAAAACAGAAGAAATTGATTTTTGCCATGTTACGAAAGTTTGAGGTGGCATTTTGGCAAAGAAAACGTTAGCTTTTTGTCGCTGTAGTAAATTAAAAATTCGAATAACTCTGTTGGCTCAGTGTTCTGCTGGAAAACTGAGTAATACAGTCACGGTCGTTCCAAACCTTTTTTTTCTTTTCATTAAAGCCTCCCACGTAACGATTAGGCCTAGAACAAACCGGGGCGACGCAACTTTTCCAACACCATTCACCTTTGTTGAACACAACATGTGGTCTCCTACGCAGCCGTTCTTAGGGTCGTCACGCAACGCTCCTCCCCCGTTGCGTGACGACCCTAAGAACGGCTGCGTAGAAACTATACAACATGTTAGACGTTTGGAATGATGTTGGGTGACGTTGAATGCAGTTGAATATCGTCGAACGAAGTTTGATTTGCCATGAAACTTTCGATCTCAGATGTGAACAACAACATTGAATTCGTAAGGTTGGCCCAGGAGACTGACACTGTACAGAAATTCATGCACATGCAGGAAACGCCAAATTACACATTTCAACAACATTCAATGTTCAGTCATCATTTAACAAGATGGCCAAACGAGTCCAGCAAGTTGAATTCAACAACGTTGAAAGCTGTTGAATAGATATGTTGAATTCGTTTG
>Ga0126336_10000374_pt1 | contig 17303 bp, 12 predicted proteins | sample SidCmetagenome_FD_92530 | JGI IMG/M metagenome (GOLD analysis project Ga0126336, IMG submission 92530) | Coral microbial communities from El Islote,Puerto Morelos, Mexico - Siderastrea C C metagenome | ecosystem: Host-associated > Invertebrates > Cnidaria > Coral | place: El Islote,Puerto... | reverse complement strand
CGCTCAGATGAGTGTTAATATATCAATTATCACGAGCTTCCACTTCAACACAAATTAAATTTAACACACGCTTTACACCCTTGAAGGACCTCTTAACTTAAAAATAATAACACTTTTTTGCTGTGTGTTGTGGTTTTTGAGCAGTGAGGTCGCTAACTTATGTGACAGGTTTCGTTGGGTTTAGGCGGGAAGATTTGAAGATCTTGTGAAGATACGTCAAATGTGTTCCTGTCTAGGTCCTCATTTCGCTGCGCACTGAATTGCATCGTTTTAGTTTTCACTCGGTTCTCGCAAAATACTCAACAGAAATTACTACCTTTTGAAGAAAGTCGGGCAAAAAGAACAAGGTTTGCTTCCACGAAAGAATTACGAGTTAACTGTTTCACATTTTCGAGCAAGAACACGACGAAAACTTGTTATTTTTTGGTGAGGTACGCCCATTGTCGGACACCGCGCAGGCCAAACACGTTTTTAAGTTCAGCTACAGTTTCATAAAAGAACAGCGAAGAAAAGATTTTTTTCCAAACTGCCCCCAGCTTAAGCTTACCTTGTCACAGCGAGGCGTCGGAATTAACCTACATATGCAATTTTCAAAAGCTGCAAAATATTTTAACATCGCTTATTTGTTTTTGAAACAAGCGCGTAAAACTTGCTAGGAGTATTTATCCTTTTAAGTGAATACAACCGGTAAACAATATGTACTCGTGAGTTCAAAAATTGGCTACATTCTCACATCTTCTGTTGCAAATCTTTATCAAGTTTTATGATTTGAAATTCTGCCAAAATGTGTAAACCGCGGGCGAAGAAAGCTCTTTCGGCGGGTAGGTCACAGGTCAAGCCAAGCAAACTAAAAGTTGTAAGTTTCATTTAGCCCGACCGGGGGGAGGGTAGAGGGGCATTTTCACTCAAAAGCCATATGTTTTATTGGATGTTGATATAGCTATAGCTCGTTATACCCATGAAATAAAATTCTTGGATAACAGTATGGTTTTAGATAGCACATGCGACACGATAAAAAAATTGACTCACAAAATCCTCCATAACCGAAAAATGCTCGAAAAATGCTCTCTAAACTGACTTTAAAATGCTTTTTGAGTCGGGAAAAGGTAATGTTTACCTCCAATATTACTTCCTTTTTCTTCAACGAGACCTATATCGACATGATGAACAGACATTTTTCCAGAAAAGGCAAGTAGTCATCAACGAACGATCGTCCGAGAATGGGGACTACTTGTCCGAGAATAGGCCGCTTAACCTTAACAATACTTTTCAAAATTAACAAAAAACTTAAGGCGTTCAATCAGTCAATCTTTAGGATGTGTTTACGTAAGGAAGGAACTATATACTAGGAAAGTATCAGCTTGCTCCTTCCCTTCTGAGGTAAGTTATTGTGATGAGTGCAAAACATCGTCCGAGATTAGACACATATACTGTATACACTATAAAATAAATACACAATAAAAAAGATATGTTACTTGAAAACTGCAGTTCATTGAAGTTGTCTGCTTTCTAATGCTTTTGCATAAACTGGTCCATGACTGGATTACTAGAACTGCAGATGTTCTAGTTCCTTCAGTCATACCTCCCTTTATTGGACACACACAATTTAAAGGAGCTACGTCACGGTTTTTGCATCTTGAAAAATTTAGCCTAAACTTTTCAAGTTTGTCATTTGCAGTCCGTGTTTATCTTCTCCATCATTAACCATCCTTGTTCCCTTTTGGTTTATTCTTTCCTCTTTGGTGTTTGTCTACCCTGCAAAACTATTATTTTAAGGTTTCCTTCCAATTAACAACAATTTTGAACGGCCCAAGAAACATCTCAAAATATTGTGACGTAGCCTCTTTAAGTTAGAATTTCAACTGTGGATGAGATGAGAAACCAGCAAATAAGGCACAATTGGCAGGGTAATGTCAGTCGACTTACCCACCCTACCCATCACTCACCCACTCCATCCACCCAGCGTCTTTTGCTGTTTTAAAATATTGCTAAAACATAGTGACATAGGCCCTCAAACTGAGCCAAAGTGGCCCTGGTCATGGTTCATCGCCCAGAATGCAGCGACACTGCAGCAGCTTCGGGATATTGCAGCTGCTGCATTTATTGTCTACAGAAGGGAAATCAATAGAGTGACACATATACAGGAAGGGCACATAATGATAAGTGAGGTAAATATCTTACCGGATCATTTCCGCCCAAAAGGCGAGTTGAAGGGAACAAAAAATTGCCCAAACTGTAAGCTGTAATCGCGTTGCCATGGATACAATATGGTTGTAACACGTGGGGATGTGATCCAATGATGACTTGCACACCCAGAGACACCAGATGTTTGGTTATATGAAGCTGATAAGGAAGTGGCTCAAAGAGAAGTTCTTTTCCCCAGTGCATGAACACGACTACAATGTCGATATTAGTCTTAAGAGTAGAGAAATGAAATAAAGGCTTACAATTTTATTCTACTTTTTAAAATGTAATCCTGTACTGTAGCAAGAGGAATTTACCTATCAATGTTAAGAAGATATGAGACATTTGACTTGTTTAGAAGCTTTTTTTTTAAAACAACCACCTTCACTTTTCCTGGGGTCCAAAAATGGGTGACAAAAGGTCAAATCCTCTCACTTTGGGTGATTTTGTCCTTTTGAAGGAAATAAAGCACCAAGCTGGTTATTTATATTTATTCGTTTTTGGTTTAATTTGACTTGCCCATAAGTTCAATAACAATGCAGGGAAAAATGGTAGAAAAGTCAGTGTTTAAATTATTGAACTGAGGAAGTTAGGCTAGAAGGAAACCAAAATACTCATTTGAATTAGGCTTTTTCCTTGGAGACAAAAGTAGATCAAATTAGAGAGCCTATGAAGTGAAAAACAAACCAAGCTTAAAATGAGCAACGATGGTGCTTACTTTTTCCTCATATAACTTTTTAATTTCTGAGGTACGTAAGGAGGTTTGCGTGAGATCAACGGTGATATGAGACACGCATACCGCAAATGCCCAGGAGTTTGGGTTTGCTCGCTTTGTTTCAGAGATAAAGCATGTAGAAAAATACCCCGATTTTGAAAAATCCGCCCTCTTAACTCGAAATCGCCTCAATGGTTGTTCGTTGAAAAATGTTACAAATGATTTACCAGAGGCCCACTTTCTTTATTTAAATGTCATTTAAGTGATTCTGTTGAGTGAGAGGATTTAACTGGAGCCATCGTTTCAATTAAAGTCAATTTTTCAGGTGCCCATTTCCAAACGCAGAACACCACAGCTAAAATAATAACGGAATTTGATTCCATAAAACGTAGAAAAGAAAGTTAAAGAAAGTTATGTATTTATCTATAAAGAAAGTTATCTGTTGAGAGAAAAAGTGGGACATTAAATCAGAGCGTAGCTATTACGTCACTCATCAGACCTATATTAGTGTTCACTCTTCCTCAGTGCGCACGCTTGGTGCGTGACATGGCGTGACATGTGACGTGAATTGCATGCGCACCAATGACTCCTTTAAACAATCAGCGCTATCGTCCTTAAGTTTTGTATTATGCCCTGCAGGGCCGTAGCCAGAAAAAAAATTATGACTGAGGCAATGTCCATGGTTAAATTCTCTTCCTAGGTATTTAGGGTGTTAAAAAAAATGACTGAGAAAACGAAAAAAATGACTGAGGCAAGTGCCTCGGTTTGCCTCATACTGGCTACGGCCCTGCCCTGGCATCATCATGGTACCACTCCTTTCACACTTTGAACCAAAAACTACCAGTTCTGACTCCATTTCCCCCAACAAAGTGTGTTGCGCGCATAATGCCTACTTTGACCTGGGTCTCCAGATCAACCCGCAAGAGATAATAATTTTCGCCAAAGAACAAAAGGGGAAAAATCATTCCCCTGTGAGAGAGATCTGGAGTCGAATATGTTGCCGTGACAGCATCAAGTCATTTTTTTAATCTTTCAATCACCTTGGAAAGTTTTAGTTATTTTAATATTTCCTGAGATATTCTCTTTACCTCATGGGAGAAAATTAACCTCTGGCACCCGCTAAGATATCTTAAAGATTGCTTCTACAATAAATCTGTGGCTTAAAAGTCATTTCCATGAATTACTTTAACACAAGGTTGTATATAATTTACCGCTTTCAGTTTCTTCACGTCTCTAGTCGCAATGGCGTCTTGATAAATAGCTGGACCGGATGAGAATAACGATCGCATTTCAGTGCAGTTTTGTTTACCGTGAATAAGAAAATCATCACAGTAACCTAAAAACGCGATTCTCAGTCCTTTTGTTTCCATAATGAGAGGCTCCTATACATCAATAAAGAAAGGAAAATTATAAATTTGATCGTTATACGTGCTATGAAATTTCAGTTAGTATGTGCAACATTAAGCAATGAGGGGACATAGCTGGGTGCTGAAATGGATGCCTAGGAAGGTGCAGAACGAAGTAAATGTCAGTAAATGCTTAAGAAATCCTGATGAAAACCTGAAAAAGATCTTTGAAGATGTTCATGAGGATCTTGAGGGGGTTCCCTGAGGATCACTACCCACAATCTCCAAGGATCTTGCATGAGGTCCCTGCAACGTTCCTCGAGGATCTTGCAACGATCCTTGTGGATCCTGCCACGATCTTTGTGGATCTTGCAACGATCCTCGAGGACCCTGCAACGATCCTTGTGGATCCTGCCACGATCCTAGTGGATCCTGCAACGATCCTCGAGGACCCTGCCACGATCTTTTGGATCCTGCAACGATCCTTGATGACCCTGCAACGATCCTTGGGGATCCCGCAACGACTCTTGAGGACCCTGCCACGATTCTTGAAGATCCTGCAACGGTCCTTGAGGTTTCTGCAACGGACTGTACAAAAAATCGGCTTTGATCACCTTTGATTCGCACCAAAGGCGTGACAAAGTTGCGTGAAACAACGTTGATGTGTGTCAATGCCTTTGACGCGCGTCAGAGGCATTTAATTTTTGATATGTATTAAAACTACCTTTGCAGAAGTCAAAGCAACATTTGTCAGCACCTTTATCCTAACTTTGATAACAAATCAAAGGCGGACTACCTTTGACTAAAATCAAAGACGACGTTTGACTCCTTTACCATATGTCAAGGGTGAGGAGCAAAGGTGATTTTTCTAACAGTGGATCGTTAAGGTCTCTGCAAAAATCATCAAGGATCCTAGTGCTGCATCTCTTGCAGGATCCTAAAGGATTTTACAAGAAGCTTCGTAGGATCCTCTAAAACATGATGAGAATTATTGCCATTTAGAAACCTGGGTAGGAACTTATGTAATCTTACAGGATCCTACATGGTCCTATAAAATCCTATTGGATCCTTGTAATTTTTTTTACCAGGAAAAGCCAGGACAACTTCCTGTAGTCTCAAGATCTTTTGGGCATCTAATCGGTATTCTAGGAGGACCAAGATCGAGATTTATGAAGGCCGTCTTACTTTGTGGCTCAGAATGCTGGAAAAGAAGTTATAAGGACGAGTAGAGGTTAAATGCGTACCAACAACTAGTGCCTACGAAGAATATTTCCTCTGGTATGGCGGCCAAATACCACAGCCATTTCTGATCTTCATCGTCAGAAAGAGGTACCTTGCAAAACTGATGTCAATAAGGTGAAAAGATGAAGATGGGTAGGACATGTTTGACTTGAACATGGTAATGATTGCTACATTGTGTAGTCTCGAAATCGATTTGGCAGGTGGGAACGGGGATTCAAATAAAAGCGGAAAGCGTGACGGGGCTCAAAATGGAGACGGGATGCGGGCACAGCTAATAAAATCGAAGCGGCTCGCGAGACAGGAATTGCACTTGAGGCACATTAACCTCTTTAAGCCATATGTGCCATGGACAAAAAAAAGATACCTGAGAAGTGGTGGGTTTTCCATAACTGACTCCAAAATATTTGACGTCTGCTTGTTTGAGAACTTGAACAGTAAAGTTCGCTCCTTTTGATCCAAAGTCGTTCAGATGATTGTTTGCAAGTGAGATGACATCAAATCCTGCGAACCTTACGAACAGTGCTCATTATTAGCAGCGTATTTAAGTTCCATAGCTATCCTACGAGTCACAGAGGACCACTAGCTATCACATGTAGTTGATCACCTGGCCTGAGAAAACAGCCGACGTTTCACGATGTCGCCACTTGAGCCCTCGCAAAACGACGTCTGAGTAACGAGTGCAGAAATTCCATACTGATGACGTGACTATACCCACATCTTGGTAGCGCTTCTGATTGGTTGGAATTTTCTTTGAACGATCACGGGTTCCACTAGATCGACACTGTTGTAACTACGTTGTTTTTTAATCTCAACTTACAACGTCGTAACAGCGTTGACAACAATTTTTGTTGTTTGTTGCCCTTGCTGAGGTGCTGTTTAGTCCCATCATGCTTCATAACAACAGATTTTGAACTAAAACGCCAGTGTTATCTTTGTAAATGAGACCGCATGCGCAGCTTTAAGTTTTCCTTTTACTGGCGAAAGGAAAGTCCAGAATATACGATGAAACAAGGTTGTAAAGTTTTTTCTTTTTATCCTAGAGTCGCTTGTAAAATAATCGAAAGCCTTTTACTGACAAAAATCGAAATAAAGCGAAGAAATTTCGGCTTGAGGCCACAGTTTATACTTTTACCAGTTGAACTCACCTGCTGACGTTTTGTCACGTTCAGATAATAAACAATAACAGCAGCGTGCCTAAATGGGAATCTTTAAGCCCCGATGTAGCCATAGCTAAATGCTTTTTTTTTTGGCTGCATAATTACTACTCTGTATGGTAAAAGAAATAGATAGGCTCAAAGGATTAAGTTTAAACTACTACGTAATCCTAATTATTCGTACGAAATGTCTTACCTTCCTTCGTGGCAGCTGCGGCGGAAATTAAAACAATGCGCAGAATGCATCTCAACAGTTTCATTGCCCGGCCTGTCTTCATATCATGAATCAAAACCTATAGCTATTGTCGCACAATTATATTTTGTTTATGGATGACAACTAAGAACAATGCTACAGATGGTGATATAGATTGTTTTTAACAGGTCTCAGGCAGGTGAAACGGGAAAGGTGGCCTATTTAGCAACCAGGCTGGTTTCACTGCAGTGTCTGTATCGCATCAATCTTTTCCAACTTTCTAGACATTTCGTCTGAGAATTTTTATCCCTGAAAAAATCGGCGAAAGCAGCTAATAAAAAAACTGACTCAGTCGTCAAAAATAGCAGTGAGGTCAGGGTGAGAAGACATGCAAAATAACTGAGTAACGGTCAAAGTATATATACTTAATATTTTTTTCTGAAGCATCTTAGCGGTCAGGAATCCTAAATCCTTGAATCTGATTGGCTATTGACGCACGCTCCAGCGGTCCTGATTTTCCCATCCCGACCCTGCGTACGGAGCGCTCCAATCCGCGGGAAAACTTGAAGTGAAATCATTTTACTCCTGCACAACGGAACGTTGGATTTTTCGTCTTAAAATGGAAACTTTCTCACACTAACCTTTGTAAAGTGAAAGGAAAAATCAGCAATGGAATAAAGGCCTGTGTTTTTTGTTGAGAAAATTTTGCTGGCTTGCTTTTTTCGAGTTTAGTTGTAGTTTTTTTTTTAATTGACATGCCATTTGGTTTAACACGGGTTAACTATAAGTTATCTTTTGACCTCCGTTTCTCGGTTGAAATTTCGTTATTTTCCTTCGAGATCTCTTTCTAATCTTGTCCCATTTATCTTCATTCAATACAATATGATTATTAATGATTGTTAGCTGAAATAGTCAAACAAAAAACCTCGCAACGCTGTGTCTTCTACAAGTTTTTACAGTTACCTTTTCTCAAAGTATCGATTTGCGAAAATCTTGACCAAGAACGAACAAAAATGTTTAAAATACTAAGATATGCAGCGGAGTTTGCAGACAGAAAAACTGTGCCCGAGGGCACACTTTTTCCCCATGCGGACCTCCCGGCTGGTGAATAACATACATCTACTAGGTGTTGCTTCAGGTTCGTCTTGAAATTGCAACTTTTACGCACTCTATTTTTATTCAAACTGTAATTGATTTTAACCACTATCTGTAGCTTTTTCCTCTGGCTGACCTGATACACCTGTCTAAAGGTCAGACTACTGACTACGGCATACAATAAGCTCACCGTAAAAACCTTTTCTTTATGCACCCCGCTGAGTAAAACTTTTATTGTTATAAGCTCCTCTGATCTAACTGCCAAGGTATTCTACATTTCTATTTAATTCTTCAATATAGCTTTTACTTTTTTTTTCTTTCTCATATCGTACAGTTTTTATCCTAAGTGACATTACGGCTAAAGTAGACGAACCTCACTGCTTCGTGGCGTTTAAAATATCTGTAAAAAGCTATCTACTAATGGAGGGTCCAACATAGGTTTGGCAGGATGCGGGATGAGGCTTAAAATCGAGGCGGGATGTGAGATGCGAAAAATTTTAAGGGCGGGATGCGGGATGAAAATAGGACGCCGAGACCGGGATATGCTCCGTTGCGTCGGTGGGATACGGGATAGGACGGGTATATGTGGGATCATAAGTTAGCTCAAATTACGAGTCACATGACCTCCGTGTCATTCGTGATAACAAGTTTTGCGGCCAACGGGACAATGACTATGAAAACTCTGAACACCTTCTCAACTTGGGGGAGTCACTCGCTGGCTGCGGGAAGTACGGGGATCTATACAGTAGAAACCACTGAGACTCAGAGAGTAGACAGTACTTGGCTCCAACAGTAGACTTTAATACTGCGATACCTCTAAGATATCACCAGACTTTTCACCAAAAAATAGCATATAAAGCACTTGTATATATATCAAAAATAGCGAAAATTACATAACGCAGAACGGAAATTACACAATTGATTAAGAAGTCTGAGTTAACATTGTCTCATCAGGTAAAAGAAGTTTGATTGGGGAAAACGGAATTTAAGCTTTACAAAATTAATTACTTTCAAAACAAAACAGGTAGATAACAGTTTAACAAGAGACTAGCGCAGGTTACAATTACAGTTTAACCCTTCTTACAGTTATGATACAAACACTTAATGGCAGGTAGTAGTTACGGTTTACTGAACTGAAAACTAAGGAAATCTTTGTATGTTGGATTTTTCTATTTTTTAACAGCGAAGCAAGTAAAACTTATTAAGAGTACTTTCTTCTTCTCACACATTGAAGATTATTTTAAATTTGCTTCATAAATTGCCTTAAGTGATCCCCAGAAACTGCGCGTTAAAAGGCGTATGATTTTCTGATCGTTACTCTATAGATGAAGTCTTCCTTGCCACTTTGAATGTAGTGCGTAATATTAGCGCCGGGCGTCGAGAATGGCTAATGCCGCACACAGTCGCACCTCATGGAGACTGAGTTGTTGTGTCAGGTCCTGAGAGTCACCACGACGATGATGATGATGATGATGATGATGATGATGATGATGATGATGATGATGATGATGACGATGACGACGACGACAATGATGATGATGAATTTTGATTACCAAAAAAAAAATTTAACACAGGCGTGGGCGACTAGAAAGCCTAACGTTCTCCAGCACCTTCTCACCGAGCAACCTGCCGGTCACCTGAATCGAGGTAAGTGTGTACCTTTTCAACCCAGGCAAAAAATGTTGAGGAAAAGGGTGACCACTCACGTAAGTGGAGTTTTTGTGTGTCGGACTTAAAAACATATCAAGGAAAAACCGGTTTTTTAATCTAAATATGCAGTAAGTCTTTACCTTTCATGTTACGAGAGTACATTATCAATACTGCAAAAGCTATAAATTTCCCAAGATCAGTTTAAATATTACAGTGAGCTAGAGCAACGTGGGTTTAACCAAACGGGATCGGGATGAAAAGGCTCATTGCGGCAGGATGAAATTAAAAATAGCGGCGGGATGCGGGATTGAAAAAGCCTATGTTGGACCCTCCTAATGCCATCCTGGTTCTAAGAATTTGTGAGCCATGACTCCTAAACTGCTACCTTTCCGCTTGACTGCTATGCTGTTGTTATTTACTGTTAACATCGTCTTGTTAGCTTACTTTTGTCACCAGCCTCACTGATGAACGGGCCACCTTGCCCAGATAAAGCTGTTTTCTCTTTTGCTCTGTCTGTCTGACACCTGACAAAAACAATAAACAGCGCCTACTAAAATACTTTTTAATTTAAAGCCAAATGACCTTTCTATCCTTGAACCTGTTATGATTTGTTTAAGTTGTTCTCTGCTCATCGTTGAAGTTTCCGTCATAGCTGCCACGGAAAAAGGTAAGACATTTCGTGCGAGTATTTGGAGTTCATTCGTAAGTTACGTATCGGTATACATAAACCTAATCATGTCACCTGACAACACTTCGTGGACGAAATCGGGTATTTGTCACGCTGGAGCAATTCGCTGTGGTTCAGTCTATTGTGAATCTAAAATTTTTTCAGCGAACTGAAAACCCTCGAAGTGCCTTTAGCACCTTCAGCGGTTGGAACTCTGTGACTAAAAGATAAATTTATTTCGTTTCTGATTTCCTTTTAGAGCATGGCGATGTACCCTTTTCTGGTCCTGTGAAATATCACGTGGAGCATAATCATCACACTTGTAATGACTCGTTCAATGAAGTGGCTCCGTTCATCAGAAAAGCGGACATCTCGATGGCAAACTTGGAATCTCCCTTTGTCAGTAAAGATATGTATCGTCACAAGTTTAAAGGCGAAAAAACAGTTATTTTGGACTCCAGTCCTGAAGCTGTCTCATCATTAAGCCCACCTACACATTTAAAGATTGGATTTATCAACTGAGTTGTTACGGTAAATTGGCCACTTTAGGGAAATTGGAACTGACGTTTCGAGCGTTAGCCCTTCGTCAGAGCGTTAACTCATCGGATTCGCCAGCTGATTCGCTCTGACGAGGGGCATATGCTCGAAACGTCAGCTTCCAATTTTCTTACAGTGGCCAAGTTGCCATGTCAACTCAGTTTATAAATCCAAATTTTTGTGTTTCACTTCCCCACCGATGCAGCACCACAATTTCTTTAGAAACTAACCCCTTCATTCTTTACACATTATAAAGCCCCAATTTACGGACACGGATAGTGTTCTTGGTCCCAACTCACACATATCCCCTGGCATTCACCCCCTTTTAAAGTGCGGGCACAATTTGTGTCCCAGCAGAGTCCGTGTTAACGGGGCTCGACGTTGCTACCATTGGATCGAGGAGTAAATCGGGGAATAAATTGCCAGCGCTGACTTGTAACGTTTTTTTACTTTTTTAATATGAATAATATCACTTTGTATTCGAATATCACCCTGACAAATTTCCCTTTACAAAGACCTGCTTTTTAACTATGAAGTCTATGAACGATTCGGCAGTGTGCGCAGAGAACACTCCTCCGAATTTCAAGTTTTTTCGATCATCCTCGGCTGGATCCCACTGAAGGGGGTACGACTGTACTTCTAAAGGTTTCTATAATAAAACAGTCAGAGCATAACGGCTGAAGAAAGCTCCTCCTATCTGTTCCCGGAATGGATTGTTGGCAAGCCGGCTGTTTGAAATTGAGATTGTTTGTTCTTTATCGACCCGGCTTACTCTGCAAATCAAAAAGTGGCTGTTAATACACTTATCACTGAACTCACTGATCATCTCGGATCAATCGTCTTATCACCTGAACCACTTCTGTTCACAGGCGATTTTTAACATATATGTGGAGAATTCAAGTCATGTTTATGCCACCAGATTTCCTGATGTCGTTGAATCTATGGGACTCTTGCAACATGTGAAAATTCCCACTCATGAGGGTGGTCCCACTCTAGACCCTGAACACTCGAATTCTTCTCTATAGTCTACCGGTTTCCTACCCCTTTTAAAAAAGTGCTGACACACTCCACCCCTGTTAGCATTCTGCAGTTCATTTCAAAAGCAACCAAACGTGTAGCTTCCAACCAACTTCTTGATTATATGGATACTCACAATCTCCTTCTACCATTTCAGTCTGCATAAAGAAGCTTTACTTTAACGCAGACAGTCTTGCTTAGAACTCACATAATGATCTGCTCGTTAATATGAACAACGGGCATGCTATGTCACTGTAATTGCTTGACCTCTCCGCTGCATTCGACGCCATCGACCATCGTTTGCTGGTGCGAAGATTGCAAATTATGTTCATCGTCCAAGGAACTGCTCCCTCTTGGTTCTCTTCTTATCTCACTGATCGATCTCAGTATGTGTGCGTGTCTGATGAGTTGTCTGATAGCCTTTTCTTCGGTGGGGCTTTCTGCAAAGTCTCTGTTTGGGGCTTTTACTTTTTCATCATTTTACACGAGCGAAATTTTTCAAAAGGCCGAGGCGCATTTCCAGGGTGCCGATCAGATGCATGCATTGGGTGCCATAAAGCGCTGCATTTATTAGCGCAATTAGGTCTTGGATGTTCCACAACAAACTGTTACTGAACAATAATAAAAACTAAGCTAATCCTGTTTTGTACCAACCAGCAACTAGCTTTGGTCAACGCCTTTTTGTGCAGATAGATATTGGCAAAGCTAATTACTGCCGCTCCAGTATTGAAAGATCTCGGTGCGTGGCTAGATAGCAGATTGGACATGGGTACACATTTTACGAAGCTCTGCTCTACATCGTTCTTTCACTGATATAATGTACGTCACATTCGGAAATTTCTAACTAAGAGAACACAGAATGTTTCATCCACGCTTTCATCTCATCAAGGCCCGATTACTGCAACAGTCTTCTGAGTGGCTTACCCAGCTGAGAAATCCACGAGCTCTAAATTTAAAGAGCGCAAAATGCGTGTGCTCGACTCGTTTATCAGACCCACTAGGTTTGTCACATTTCGCCAGTTTTACGTGAACTACACCGGTTACCAGTGAAACTACCTTCATCTTATAGATGTGAGGAGAAGAAAGTACTCTTAATGAGTTTTACTTGCTTCGCTGTTAAAAATATAGAAAAATCCAACATAGAAATATCTCCTTAGTTTTCAGTTCAGTAAACCGTAACTACTGCCTGCCATTAAGTGTTTGTGTCATAACACTAAAAAGTGTTCAACTGTAATTGTAACCTGTGCTAATCTTTTGTTAAACTGTTATCTACCTGTTTTGTTGTGAAAGTAATTAATTTTGTAAAGCTTTAATTCCGTTTCCCCCAATCAAAGTTCTTTTACGCGATAAGATAATGCTAACTGAGACTTCTTAATCAATTGACTGTGTAATTTCCGTTCTGCGTTATGTAATTTCCGCTATTTTTAATATATATACAAGTGCTTTCAGTGTAAGCTATTATTTGGTGAAAATTCTGTTGATATCTTGGAGATATCGCAGTATTAAATTCTACTGTTGGAGCCAAGTACTGTCTACTCTCTGAGTCTCAGTGGTTTCTACTGTATAGATTCCCGTACTTCCCGCAGCCAGCGAGTGACTCCCCCAGTTCAAGAAGGTCTTTCATAGTTTTTCAGTGATTGTCCCGTTCACCACAAAACTTGTTATCGCACCGGTGGAGAAAACTTGTTATCACACTTGCTGGGTCATTCTTTCACCTGATGCACGTCGAACAATACCATTTATCCTCGCGTCCATTTGCCTACTTATCCTGGCTATGTGGTATTCCAGTTCCTGGATACGTTTCATTAAAGCAGGTTGTCCATCCTCTTCTGTCTCAGAATACGCTGCAATTTTATTCTCTTTGGGTAATGAGACCATAAGTTTAATTCTAAGAAAACCCTTAGTAGCCACTCTTTTGTGATAGCTGCTCCAAAACTTTGGAACATGCTGGCGTTTGAGTCTATGAACTGCTGCTCAATAGACCATAATCAAGACATTTTGTTTAAACAAATGTTTAATTATCATTTTAACAAATTGCTATTTTATGCTCATATTGACAATTTTGGTTCGTTGCTTCCGTTTATTGCATTTTTGCGCGACTGGACATTTAATGGAAGTCTGCACATTATAAATTAATTAATTCATTACTTCTTTAATTGATTAATTCATTCATTCTAAAAACGTTTCCTTTGAGGTCCACAACATGACCTCGTGACATCAGTTTCCGTGGAAATTACGTAATAATTGTCAAAAAATGGCGGCCATGTTGGATTTCTTGCTTTTTCTTAAACCTTTCAAAACATTAAAATTGGCTAAAAAATAAAAGGCAACAAAAGAACACCCGAAACATCTAAAAATGTAAGAGTTAGCTAGATCATTTTTTGGTCAATTATTGGTTTTAACTACTTTTGGATCAATTTTGTTGGTTTTTGGAGGTTATGAACGAAGGAAGGAATCTAAGATGGCGGATCCCGCATGACGTAATTTTTAATATCATGACGTAATCCCCACATCATGTGACGTCATCAGGTCAGTTTGCGAACTTCAAAGGAAACACTTTTGGACTTCGTAACTACTCACGAATTTTTGTTGTCACAGTTTTCACACTCTTGGAGTTAAGGAGGGATCAGGTTTTTATGAAAAACTGCTAAAAAAACTCGAAATTTACGTATTTTCATAGCAGTGCATTTTTTAACATTTATTTAAAACAAAAAACCGAAAAACATTGGCCGGCAGAGCCATAAACACGCCGGAAAGGGGTGGATTATTAACTCCGAGAATATTAAGGCTATGACAACGAAACGGAGAGGACAAATATTACGTCCAATAATGTTTCCTTTGAGATCCGCAACATGAGATAATGAGGTCATATGTCATAAGAATTGCATCATGTACTCAAACGACCGTCATCTTGGATCCGCCATTTTGGATCTCTAGATTTTTCTGGAACCTTTGAAGAGCGTACAAAGAAAAAGTAATCAAAATCAATAAACGAACACGAAAATGATCTAAAAATGTATAACTTACTTCAAGAAAGTTACATTTTTTCATTGAAAAGGTGAAAATTCTGAAAAAGTGGCCTGCCAAAAAGTGATTGCTATGGTAACGTCAAACTTGATGGACAAGGATTTTGCTACGTCAAATTTTTCCCAGACAAATTTTAGGAAAACCCAACAAGTTTAGTGGCCTTAACATGCTTATTAAAACAGTTATAAACGTCCGAAGTCCGTACGAGTAGAATCCGCTCTCCCCCTCCTCCTGGTCTGAATAGGATTAGGCTCTGCCAGTTTTGATGACACTTTCTGTAATTTCTTTATTTATGTATGTATATTTGTCAGTTGACTTGTTTCGTTCTATACTAATGTAAACACTACCCGCCCAGACTAGCTACTGCTATTTGCAGATAGTGTAGTCCTGATTATTTTACTTATAAAATTGAATAATAACAAACTTTGAACTTTCCCTTAGCCTGAATTTTAGCCGCCTCCTCTGGTGGCTCACTCTCCTTTTTAAAAGAAGGTTCCTTGAAGACATGGTTTATTCAAACTAACTTTCATTCAAAATGCTGTGAGGTCATACATCGCAGCTTAATTTTTCTCCTTGAGTAATTCGAACTTAGCAAGCAGTAGCAAGGAACCGTTTTGTTTAGAACACCTTTTTTCTAAATTTTTTTTCTGCACTTCACGGTGCTTGTAAATTTTAGCTGCTACTTAACTTTTAGCGTGTTTCGGCCTAACAGAACAAGTGAACTTATGATAATTGAGACGGGTAATGTTACGGGGAAATTACTACTTTGAAATTAGACCTACTACGTCAAATTAAAATAATAACCGCTTTTATTTCTGTGTAGTCGCTGCTAATTAATCGTTTATTATTTAACCATCGGGACACCAGTGTAGTCATCCTGAGGGAGTAGGTTTGGGAACCACACTAGCTTATTCGCTGTCATAACCGCTTGGCAGTAAACCAATTAGAATGCCGAGATTTAATAACCGACAATCAATCTCGGTTATTAAATTTCGACAAAAAAAATTTGAGGGAAGGTGGCGAGAAGGTGGTGAGGGAAAATTCAGCCGGAATTTTCCAAGTTTCGATTCCAGTAACTGGTGCATGCACTAATGTGATAGTGTCCATTTAACCCAGCGAACCGTCAACGAACCTGGACAAAATGCTGGAGTGACTCTCCAATGGAGTAACATCCCATCCGGGGGGAAGTAGTAACGATTGTAGTCGCTTCATGTTAAAGAATTTAACCGGTTTCAAACGGCTGTCTTGATCATCCATCAGACCTGTTCAATACGTTGGATAAGACAGCAGTCAGTTACTAACCGACCGCCTAACCCTAAAATTAAAAAGAATTTACAAGGATGCCATGTTAACAAAACCGCTTGTACGTCCGAGGGCGAAGTTGAATTTCGAAGAGAGTTCTATAGCCTACCAATTGAATTCTTAATGGGTAACTTTAATAGTTTTTTGTATCAGGCCTAATTAAACAACTAATTTCTATTTTTGTCCGTTTTATAGAAAGCAACATCCGTAAATTGATGCTAAGATAAATTTTTCGTACCGTACAGAAAAAATATATACACCCCACAAAACTGACTATTCGCAGCGGGTGTAATAACTTTAAAATAAAGTAAGAGAGCTAGGCTTCTTTTTTATAACTTTTCGTGTTGCTTTTATACATATACAGGAACCCGTTATCTTGGAAAGAAAAGGAGTGAGGACTGGGTTTCTACGAGGTTACTGTGATCATGTGCCATATCGAGGAAGAAAAAAACTGTACCCAAATGCGGTCTTTGGTTTCCGCAGGTACTGCTATTTATCAAGAAACTATTGCTAGTAGAGATGTAAAACTGCTAAAGCAGGTAATTAGTGACTAATAAAGCAGATTCCACTGAGCTTTTACTCTGTTTTTAATATTTAAATTTTGTTTTTTGAGCTCGTTGATGGAGTACCAGATCGTCGGAAAAATATTTGGCCAGTTGAAGTAAAGGCTTACTTACCAAATGCCATGACCGAGAACGAAATATTTTCCGTCCATCCTGGCTTTAAGCTCAGCGATAAAAATAAAAAAAAATTATGCGCGCTACAAATGAATATATGACGTGTGTAGAGCCTGTCGATTTTTTCCGAACCGGCTTGTGTCAACCCGTCCGTCCGTCCTCAGATTTTGTTTCCTACAGAAGTGCACCAGTGGAGATGTAGGGTGATCACAGCTTCTACAATTAGCCACAGGCTGACCATCACTTGCTTGCGTGGTGGACCCTGCTTTTATATGATATTAAATTGCCCGTTCTAAAGGCGTTGTCTAGGGCTGACAAAAATAACATAAAAACAATTATCTTGCAATTATCTGCGATAGGGGTATTACAAAGTTGAAGCTTGACTCAATGAGAACTTGAGAAAGTCAAATCGACGGTAATTCAAAAGCACTGAGTATGGTAAACCCGTGAATTGTTCGGTAGTTAGTACATGTTAGTATCCTTTTGTTTGTAGCTTT
>Ga0126336_10000373_pt1 | contig 17303 bp, 14 predicted proteins | sample SidCmetagenome_FD_92530 | JGI IMG/M metagenome (GOLD analysis project Ga0126336, IMG submission 92530) | Coral microbial communities from El Islote,Puerto Morelos, Mexico - Siderastrea C C metagenome | ecosystem: Host-associated > Invertebrates > Cnidaria > Coral | place: El Islote,Puerto... | reverse complement strand
TGACAGTAGCACAAGTTTCAAAACACTCGCGGTAAAATTTATGAAGGTGTTTTGGTAGGTCAGCAACATCATAATTGCAATGAAGAAGAAATTTACCACCGTGATCTTTAAGAAGTCGTGAGAGAATAAGTTTCCATGGGCTACAGTAGTTCTCAGAATACTTTTTAAGACAAATGATTCTCTGGGCTCTTATTGCAGATTCCACATCAGGGGCATTTTCAGTCCGCCATCTTCATACTCGCTGATCAGAGCTAAACGTTTAATTTTATCTTTTCCTTTCCACAAAAACTAAACATCACCGAGTTTAGTTTTTCATAAATTATTTGTCTAGGTTTAATACATAAGCAAGGAGCATGAGTTTTGGCATCATGTTTTGATAATTTGAATCCTGCCAAATAATGTTAGATTTCTCCATTGCCAGTTGTTCAAGGGTTTCTTTAAGGATTTTAGTGTTGCGTCAAAATTAAGTTCACGTTTTAAGCGTGAGTGATAAGTAAAACAAATTCCCAGAATCTTCATAGGCTTATTAACAGTTTCTAGACCAAGTCTTGTTTACAATTGTGGCTACTGCCGAGCCAGTAGACCTCCGTTTTGTCTTTATTTAATTTCAAGCCTGAACACTTTTGAAAGAGTCCTAGTGTAATGAACAGGCGTTCTAAGGAGACTTTGTCATGTAGAAATGTTGTCAGGTCATCAGCGAAGGCTGCAAGTTTTACCTCCACATTGTCAATTTTAATGCCTTTAATGTTCGGATCTTTTCGAATTTTAATTAAAAGTAGTTCCAATACTATGATGAAAAGATACGGTGACAATGGGTCTCCTTGTCTAACGCCTCTTTCAACTTTGAACAGTACATACATACATACATAAACTTTATTGAAGTGGCATCGAAAAGCCATTATTTGTGTCACAACTGGATATATTAGAATAAAAAACAGAGATCCATTTAATAAGGGATTCGTCAAGATTAAAGGATTTAAAGCAGGCTTTTAACAAGAAATTCCAACTTATGGAGTCGAACGCTTTTGCAAAGTCGATTGCGACCATTAACCCTGGTATCTGGTTAATTCACGTATATTCCATGATGCCGTCGATTGACCTGACCGCGTCAAAAATAGTTCTGCTTTTGACATACGCCAGGTCGCCAATTTCTTATATAACGTCTGTCCTTTCCTTTCTTCTCAATAAGTCTTATTATTGCTTGTTTTTGTGAGTTAGATAATTCTCCGTATTTGTACGAAAAATTTAAGGAGTCGGTCATGAGTTGGCCAAGGAGATTCCAGAATTTCTTGTAAAATTCAGGCGTCAAGCCGTCGTTTCCAGGTGTTTTTCCATTTCGGAATTTCGACAAGGCATTAAAACACTTGGTGTTTGACATCTACCGAAAGCCCGGTCTTCGTACACCTACCAACATCTCCATTCTCTTCTTGTTTGTATGTGACATTCTGATGGCTGTTTTGATAATGCCTTTCTCGCTGGCGTCTTCAATCAAGGGAAATGGATATTTTTCCAAGAACTTTGTACCTTCAGTGCATGGCTTATTTAAGCATTACTCGGGGTGTCATTGATGACAATGACATAAACAACGATAATCCCTTACTTTTGCGTCGTGAAGCCTTTTTTATCATGACCAGAAATATGTAAAGCCGAAGACTGTAGCTCGTGGAATATCACTCTTGTGGCTTATATATTGTATTTTCAATCATTTCTTCTCAATTATGGACACGGTCATTACAATGCCAGTAAACGGACATTTTGTCTTTACACTGTAGATGTGTATGACGGAAACGAAATTGTTGTTAGTATATTGAACTACAACAGTTTAGCTCTTATTGTCGCATTCTCTTCCCTGATTTTTTTGGCATACTTCAAGGTGTTTCGATTTGTGTCGCATCACAACCATGCTGTAGCAGGCAATCTACAGCAGGGAAATAATTTACATATCAAGGAACGAAGCTAAAATTACCAAGACAGTTACAATTGTAGTTTTGGGGTTCGTGTCTTGCTGTGCTCCGGCTACAGCCATTCATTTAATTTGAATTTTTGGTGGTTACCAGTATGGGGACGTATTTAGTATGCCAGCATACGCATTCCTTATTCAAACCCTGTATATACTTTTGATAAGCTGTATAAACCATTTCATTTATGGATTTACAAACAGACGTTTTAGAAGGGAGTATTTGGAATTTTTACGTTTCATCTTGCCTTTAGGTGCACATGTTGCCCCAGCTGGTGCTGCTTGAAACACTCAAGTGTTTTGTTTAATTGTAGTTACATTGATGGATGGCGAAATTCCAAAGTATTTACAGATTTACCATTTTACTGTTTCCGCGGTCTTAGCAGATCCTTTCTATGACACTATTGTATGGTGCAGAATGTGGTTGATATTTCCAGCGTGTGTGGATAAGAACAAATAAATAGAGTCACTACTAAAAAAAGTTGGGTGGTGTCCCTTTTCAATATTCATGGAAAACTGTGGCATAATATAATGGCCTTGGACAAGACGATAGGTTTTGGCGAATCAGGTTGATGGCTGCCGGTTGGAACTTGTTTATTAGGTACATATTTAGAAAGTAACGTTAATTTTGCAACTGTTGCTTATCAAGTTTACACTAAATCATTTGAAAGAAGTTCTGAGATAAACTCTACTGATGTTAGGATCAGGACAAAGAAGATTGGTATTAATGTTGTTATTTTCTAACTTAATTAATGTCCTTTTTCTGTAAATAAAATTGTTTTCTTTACGGTTAAAGTTTTGCCGTTGTGGTTGGGTGAGGAACAAAATATCACCTCGTTGTTAAGGTGGCAGGTATTTTTTATGGTTATATCCAGGAATCAGTTGTTTCATCTTTTGACCTTTTGTTTAAAATAGTAATTCGCAAGGATGACAGGCTACGAAAATCGTCATTCCAGCGACAGTTTTTGTTGTCACGTTTCTTCTAGCATTTCATGGAGATTTGAATACTTGCTACGCTATTTTCTGTCGAAATCACATTTTCGTACGTTTAATTGGAGTAGAGAACGATGGATGCTTTGGCAAGCAGCGGTGTATTCAATGCTCATGATGAAAACCAGCAACAGTCATACGATTTCCACTTGAATAGTCTGAGTAGTACAACACTAAATTTTGGCGTGGTTCCATTGGTGGAAATCAGTCACGTGACGCGATAGTGTCTCTCCTCAGTGGGCGCCTATCAGCGAATAGTGCTCGTGTGTGGCAATTTTCGCTAGAAACATTGCTGGCTTTTCAACCATTTCCAGAGTCAAGTATACTATCTAAAATGGCACAGAGATTCCCGAAAGTCAATTAAGAAGAAATGAGCAGATTATGGATGACGGTATCCCAAAGAAGACTAAAGAATCCATTTTTTACGTAGTCAAAGTTTTTGAAGGTAATTCAGTGTTGAAAATAACTCTAAATTGTAAACAATGGGTTTCTACAATACATGTTTTAAATGGATTGTGAGCCGTTTTGGGAATGAAGAAAGTTTTATTTTTCTACAACGAATACATAACTGTGTTTTTTCTTTTATAGCCTGGCGTAAAGAAAGAAATATTGAGAAAAACTTACAGGATTTCAATCCCGAGGGCTGGCTCCGATTCTTTGCCAGTTTTATGCTGAGGGCACGATCAGTAAACGGGGAGCATTATTCGCGAAATTCTATGAAAGTAATCCGTGCCGGGCTCGACCGTTTTCTAACAAAGCCTCCTTATCACAAGCAGTTTTCTCTGATAAGTGATTAAGTACTTGAGCCAGTCTTATGACGCACTGGATTCACACTTGAAAAGTTTGGCGAAAACAGGCACAATTTATTCCACGAAACACAAGCCACCCATTTCAAAAGACATGGAAATTCTCTACCAAAAAGGCCAGCTGGGAAACAACACCCCTGAAAGTTTAGCGCAGGCGGTATGGTTCTACACCATGTTCTATTTTGGTCGCCGTGGAAGAGAAAATCGACGAGAAATGACCGTAGATTACCTAATTTTGCCGCAAAACATCAAGTGCTATGGAGCACGTTATCTTGAGAGAGAGTACGGGACCAAAAACCATGCTGGAGGCTTTCGAAACAATGAAGACAACTCGCTGTCCGTTATGAGTAAATGGCCAACGAATTCCGAGCGCTGCCCAGTCAGATGTATAAAGACGTATCTTGCGAAGCGAAATCCAGAATGCGAGAGTTTGTGGTAAAAACACAGGCCCATGTCAGCAAAGTTTAATCCAAGTGACCCCGTATGGTTCGGCAACGCCGCCATAGGAAGAAACTCGCTTGCGAAGATGCTGTCTCAAATGTGTAAAAAGGCCAGGCTGTCAACTATCTATACATCCCACTGCATGACAGCCACATCTGCCACTGTACTGAAAGCTGCTGGATTGACAACAACCGAGTTGAGAGTGTCACGGGCCACAATAGTGATAGTGCAATCGAGTCATACAGCACGAGGCCGACATTTGAGCAGCAAGTTCAAACGTCGGCGATCTTTAGTGCGTTTGTTGATGACCAACCAACAGCTTTGGTCTTACCAGAGGCTCAACCCTTGCCTTCCGAGACTCCAAGAGCTTCCCTACTTCCAGTGCAACCAAGGCAACCATTGCCAGCAGCAGAGGTCACGCCGGAGAAACGGCAGTGGCCCCCATGCAAGTTTGCTCTCAGTCGACAAGCCACAAAACAACGACAGCTCAGAACTTGCCATCGGGGCAGTTTTATGACTGCACTTTCAACTTTTACAGCAGCAGATGTTGACTTTTAAACAGATTGTAAACGACTACTGCTTTTCTTTATAGTTTTGAGGCAAAACTTTTGATAAATTTTTCCTTTAGAACAGTGACTTTTAGTTTTCGAAAGATTAAAACTTGAAATGTCTCGTCAGAGTAGTTCAAAACTACTAGCCAATCACAGCCAAGGAAAATATTTGTTAGCCAATAGAAATGAAGGACGGCATTAAAATGGCTTCCATGTACACGTCAGTGACCTTGGGGGCTTTCCCGGCCCATTTTTGTGACATAATCGTAATATTTTTGGCTCAAAATGTAGCGTTGTACAATGAAAACAATAGAGTTCTGTCTCAGGCCCTATCGTGTGATAGGTTGCCCTCGGAAATTTGATGTTCAAACTTCATATAAGCCCTCGAACTACGTTCACGGGTTAATATTTGTTGTGAACATCAAATTTCCTCAGGCAACCTATCACAAGATAGTGCCTTCGACAGAAGAACTCTATTGTTTAATTAGTATGTACCAAACCAGTGGATAGTGTTTTTCACGCGCTCTGATTGGCTACTTAAATTTTCTCGCTCGAGTTCTTCCTCGTTTTTCAGAAAAAGGATCTATTTGGTGCCGACTCATAGGCGTACGGGCACCGTCGGACTGGGGGGTGCGGTGACCTTCTTGCCCGGCGCAAAAATTTCACAATGCCCGAATGCGTGATTGTTGAAGTCGGGATACAAACGCACCCAAATTGCATGAAAAACAAAAACGTTTACAACTCTCACATCAAATGAAACAGTAAATAGCTTGTCCATACTGTTCACAATGACTTTATTGCCAGAGGAGCACTCAATACAGACGATAGCGAGGATACTTAGTCTATTCTGTCCCATCGTGCTCCGAAGATAAGTCCTAAAGGCCCGGATTCCGCTGAACGAGCAGTCTGGTGAGTATGACCGTGGTTGCGGGGATGACAGCCAGAATGTAAGCGCTCTTCGAGAACTCTGGGTTATTTCATAGAGGCTGTCTCCACGTGTGCTGTCTTAAATTGACTGAACAGGGCGTTGGTCTGCCTGAGTAGCTCCTTAACGACTTTTTAGTTCCTGGCAACCAGGTCAAAGCGATCACTGGTGGGCGGATCATTTAGGGTGACGTCACCCAACACACAAAGAACATTTTTGTCAATTCCACTGAACTGATTCTCTGTTTCGGCCAGTTGGGCGACAAAAGCTCATATTTTCTCATGGGATTGAAAAAAATTGCGTTATTTTCAGTATTCCGCGTTATTACGTAATCACACAAGAATCAAGAGATCTGAAAGGTTCTGACTCGAGATGAACGCCGGAAAGAAAGAATGAATGTAATCGACAAGCTTTTTCAACACTTTCATTAACCAATGGATCACGACTTGATGACACTTGATTGACACCACACACCTTCACTCGACGGAAGTTGGCATGTGCGCATTGAGCCTGACGTTTGGAAATGACAGTCGTTGATTAGTTTTTTTTTGGGGGGGGGGTGTGTATGTGTGTTTTTCTTAGTTTTCTTGCAAGTGCTGTTGCCCGAATCATGAGCGTTTTGCCCGAAAAATTCCTACAATTTCCAAAACTGGGGGGGCTATCTCCCCCCTCCCTCCCCAGCCGTACGCCTATGTGCCGACTTATCTTCTTGTTTAGTATGTACTAAAAGAAATATTCACCTCACTGTTGGTGAAGAGTGGTAGATATCTACTTCCTCTTAAACATACTTATGCATAGTATGAGAACATTCTACGTCTAAGTGTTATCCTACGGCTAGATAGCCATTGCTTTTATTCAATTTTTAACTCATAAGGACTCAAGGTGGGGCGAAAACTACATTGAATTGTAAAAGACGGGAACTCACAGGTTGTGTTTTCATTCCGAGGACAAGTTTGATTAGTTAAAGCTAATAATGTCTGGAGAAACTTTGACAACACTTCTCTTTGCGTTTAGCATCACTTGTGTGGCTGGGAAGATCCTTAGATGATTCACAGCGAGCTCTTTATTGTGTTGTTATGATCTCTAGAATTCAACAAGCCTACCATGGGTTACCAACTATGTATTAAATACTATCCTTGACTTGCACTAATTGGACGATCTCCTGTAGTGCGCGGAATGCCACAGGTTTAAATTAAATCCGTCAATTTAAAGGAAATAATGAGGCAGAATCGTTTTTAAACAGTAACTTTAATTAATTTCACTGGTCAGAGACTTAAAAACAAAACAAAACAAAACAAAACAAAACAGATAGTAGTTTTTAACCGGTGATACTGATTGTTATTTGTTTTGCTATTAATCCAACATTCTATGAAAGCGATGACCAAATGATAGTTTATTGCCTATGCGTGTTCAAGACTAATTCTCTTTTCTGAATGAACAGGTTTTCAAGGATTTTGTGACGTGTCTGAGAGTGTATAAACGCGCGATTCCGTGTAATCTGTAAGATTAAAAGTTGCTTTGTGACCTAAATTACCAAGAAGGAATGATCAAATGAGACCTTAATGTATTATGGATTTAATTGCGTTTTATGTGTTGTTTATTTCCCTATTTTATCAAACATTTCATAATTTGAGCACTACCGATACGTTCCAGGACTTTCACAGCGATCGGTAAAGCAGTCAATACACGAAAGAACAAAAGGTGTATACCTTTTAAGCGAGGCCAAGAGAAAGTACGTATTATCATTGAAATTAAGTGCTCAGCTAGCGTAGGAAAATTATTACTTTACGCGTTGGTCTCCCTATTAAGTGATATTTTAATATATTGAAATAGGCCTACTATAACACGCCCATACAAGCTGCTAGTATTGTACAAAAAAGGTGTAAAAATAAGGTTGCCGTCTCTCATAAGTATCCCCTACATGTTGTAGATTGAAACACACAGTTACAAGGAAACTGAACATCTGCAGGCATATTCTGAATCCCCTTTTCTGCCTCATTATCATAAAGCGAAAAAACTTTACTGTTTTTGATTCGCAATCGTCATGAATGTGAGCAGAAATTCGACGAGATTTCACCATTCGAAGACAGAAATGGCTGTTGGTGCGACGTTACTTTCCATTATAATGCTCTCGGCATTTCTTGGCAACCTGTTAACGAGTATGATTTTTTTAAGGAAACCTCACCTTCGCACAACTACTAACATCTCCGTTCTGTTCTTGTCTATAAGCGACATTCTGATGGCGGTTCTCGTCATGCCTTTCTCGCTGGCGTCTCTAGTAAAGGGAAAGTGGATATCGACCCAAGAGGCCTGTACGTTCAATGCTTGGCTACTTTATTCCTTAATAGGAGTCTCATTGATCACAATGACGAGTACAGCAGTAATACGTTTCTTTTGCGTCGTGAAGCCAATTTTCCACCATCAATACATAAAGCCAAAGATTGTAGCTGTTGGAATATCAATTTTGTGGCTTACTACGTCCTTCATGTTTGGTGGCCTTGCGTTGCTTGCTACATCTGAGCGAAGAGGTTACAGTAAAAAAAGGACTTTTTGTTTTTTAGCAATTAGAGGAAATATTGCTAAAGTTCTTAACTACATCGGCTTATCATTAGTAGTCATAGCTGGTTTACTGATTTTCTTGGCATATTTTAAGGTGTTTCGCTTTGTCTCTCGTCACAACCAAACTATGGCATCCAATTTACAACAGGGAAAACCATCTCATATTGAAGAAGCTAGAATTACGAAAACACTTGTAATTGTAGTTTTAGGATTTGTGTCTTGTTGGGCTCCAGCCACAATCATCCAGGTTATCGACATTTTCCCCCGATTTAGGATGCCGGCTTTTGCATCACTAATTCAAGCCGTGAGCATATTTGCTATTAGCTGCATAAATCCTTTTATATATGGATTTACAAACAGGCGGCTTAGAAGGGAATATTTGGAACTGTTACGTTTCATGTTGCCTTTAGGCGTACGAGTTGCCCCAGTTGGTGGATCTTGAAAGTTTATATCTAGGAAGAATAGAATGTAGAATACGCAATTCAGCTCTATGAGCTGCAAAGTATTTTAATAAAGTACCTATCTACCCCATCTACCTTTTTTTATTAGGAAGTCTCTGAACTCAGTTTTCATGGATATACGGCATTATTTTGTAGGTTTTCATTTCAACTACTTTCAGTCTTTAGCCTGGCTTTGATAGATGCATTCTGTACCTTTCTAGCTGGCGTCTTCAGTCAAAGGGAAATGGATATTTTCCCAAGGACTTTGTACTTTCAGTGGATGGCTTATATCTTCGTACTTGTCGGAGTATATTTGATCACCATTACATGCACAGCGATAATCCGTTGCTTTTGCCTCGTGGAACCTTTTCTATACAAGAAATATGTGAAGCCGAAGACTGTAGCTTGTAGAATATCGCTGTTATGACTTATATATTGTATTTTTCAAGCATTTCTTATCTACAGATTTACCATTTTACTGTTTCCGCCATGTTAACAGATCTGTTTTTTTTCATGCTGTTATTTGACACTGTAGACGTAGTGAAGAATGTGGCTGATATTTCCAGCGTTTGTGAATAAGAACAAATAAATACTGAATAAAAGGGACACTTCTAAAATTTTGGGTAGCGTCCCTTTTCAATATTCATGGCAAACTGTGGCGTAATATAACGGCCTTGGACAAGACGATAGTTTTTGGCAAATAAGGTTAATGGCTGCCCGTTCAAACTTGTTTCTTTAGTATATACTTAGAAAATAACCTTAATTTTGTAACTGTTGCTTATCAAGTTTACACTAAATCATTTGAAAGAAGCTCTGAGATAAACTCTACTGATGTTGGTATCAGGACTTTCAAGATTGGTATTAATGTTATGTTCGAACTTTAATTAGTGTCCCTTTTTGTAAATAAAATGGTATTCTTTGCAGTTAAAGTTTTGCTGTTGTGGTTGGGCGAGGAACGAAATATTATCTCGTTGTTAAGGTGGCAGATGTCTTTTATGGTTATATCGGGGAATTAGTTGCAGTTTCATCTTTTGACCTCTTTTGTTTAAAATAGTAATTCGCAAGGATGACTGGCTACGAAAATCGTCATTCCAGCGACAGTTGTCGTCGTCACGTTTCGATTCTTCTGGCATTTCGTGGAAATTCGAATACTTGCTGCGCTATTTTCTGTCGAAATCGCATTTTCTTACGTTTAATTTCACTAGAGAAAGATGGATTCTTTGGCTGGCAGCCGCGTATTCAATTCCAATGATGAAAGCCAGCACCAATCAAACGATTTCACTTAAAAAGTCTGAGTAGTTCCATTATTTAAACAATAGATTTCTTCTGTCGAAGGCAATATGGTGTGATAGGTTGTCCGAGGAAATGTGATGATCACAACAAATATTAGTATTAGCCCGAGAACGTAGTTCAGGGGCTTATATGAAGTTTGAGCATCAAATTTCCGAGGGAACCTGTCATACATAGGGCCTGAGGCAGAAGGACGCTATTTTTTTTATTGTACAGCGCTAAACTTTGAGCGAAAATTGGGAAAAGCGGCTGGCACTATGCGCTGATAGGTGCCCGCTGAGGAGAGACACTATCGCGTCACGTGATCGATTTCGACCAATGGAAGCACGCCAAAATTTAGTGCTGTACTATAAAAGATATAAGTATATACCAAGCCAGCAGATAGTGTTTTTCGCGCGCTCTGATTGGCTTCTTATAACCGGGATAGTTAAATAAGGTAAACGTCATGTACCAAAGGTCCCGGATGTGCGGGAGCGCTTTGGTTCCCGCCTTTTGTCATTTTGCTCCTTTTTGTCTGTTCATTGCAATGGCCGCTTCTCGACGGTTTGTTGACATTTCAGATGACGATTTAGTTGAGTTTTCTACAGCAAATGAAAATGAAAATACCGCAAAGAAAACAGAATACGATGTTAGAATCTTCAGAGAATATCTGGATACCATTCAAGAGAGACGAGACATTACACAAATGCCGTTCCCTAACCTGCAAAAAATCCTTATGAAAGCAAGAAAAAATGCATTATTAAAAATAATAAATGAAAGAATTATTGTTTCATTTTATAATGCTATTTAAGCTATTTATTAAAATAAAAAACACTGCTTGATTTTACAGTCTTACATTGTCAAGGCGTAACGCGCCGTTGCTGATAAATAGTAACATTAATTAATTAATTTCACTGATCAGAGTTCTAAAACTAAAACAAAATAAAACAAAACTAATAGTAATTTTTAACGTGATACTGATTATTATTAGTTTTGCTATTAATCCAACATCCCTAAGAAAGCGATGACCAAATGCAAGTTTATTGCCTATGCGTATTCAAGACTAATTATCCTTTCTGAATGAAAAGGTTTTCAAGGGTTTTGTTACGTGCTTGTGAGAGTGCATCGCGCGATTCCGTGTAATCTGGAAGATTAAAAGTTGCTCTTTTTTATAGTGACCTTAATTACCAAGAAGCAGTTATCAAATGATACCTAAATATATCAGTATAGATATAATTACGTTTTGTGTTTTGTGTTTTGTTTATTTCCTTATTGTATCAAATATTTCGTAATTTGGGCTCTGCAGGTATGTTCCAGGACTTTCACAGCGATCGGTAAAGTAATCAATATACGAAAGAACAAAGGGTGCATATCTATTAAGCGAGGCCAAGAGAAAGTACGTATTATCATTGAAATTGTGTGCTCAGCATAGGAAAATTGTTACTTTACCCGTTGGTCTCCCTATTAAGTGATATTTTAATATATTGAAATAGGCCTACTATAACAGGCCCATACAAGCTGCTAGTATTGTACGGAAACGGTGTAAAAATCAGGTTGCCGTCTCTTCTAAGTATCCTCTACATGTTGTATTATTTGGGATTGTTATGTTGTATTATTTGGGACTGGATTGTTATGACAAACCAAATTGAACCAATCTACTGGGCATAGTGATATTTGTAACTAGAAAAAAAGGAAACTTTTCGAACAGCCAACATGAACATCAGTGCAGATTTGTCCAAGACGTCAAAGAAAATGAAGTGCCAGGATATTTCTCAAGAGAAGAGATTATCACAGGCTCAGTTATACGCATAGTGGTGATGTTTGTGGCAGCAACTGGAAACATGATGACTTGTTTTACCATCTACGGAAAGCCCGGTCTTCGCCCACCTACCAACATCTCCATTGTGACATTCTAATGGCTGTTTTGATAATGCCTTTCTCGCTGGTGTCTTCAATCAAAGGAAAATGGATATTTTCCCAAGGACTTTGTACTTTCAGTGCATGGCTTATTTCAGCATTACTCGGGGTGTCATTGATGACAATGACATGCACAGCAACAATCCGTTACTTTTGCATCGTGAAGCCTTAATTATACCAGAAATATATGAAGCCGAAGACTTTAGCTCGTGGAATATCACTGTTGTGGCTTATATATTGTATTCTTCAAGTATTTCTTCTCAATTATGGACACGGGGATTACAGCAAGAGTCGGACCTATTGTACGCCAGTACAATAGGTCCGACGCCAGTACAATACGTACGCCAGTATATTGAACTACAGCAATTTAGCTTTAATTTTCGCACATTATTCCCTGATTTTCTTGGTATACTTCAAGGTGTTTCGATGTTTCTCGCATCACAACCACGCAGTAGCAGGCTCTTTACAGCAGCCGGAAAATCATTCACATATCGAGGAAGCCAAAATTACCAAGACAGGGGCATTTTTTGTTTTGGGGTTCATGTCTTGCTATGTTCCAGCTACAACCATCCAGTTCATTTCTGTTGTTGGTGGTTATGAGAGAGACGAATTAGGTATGCCAGTATGTGTATTTTTGATTAGTTATATAAATCCTTTCATCTATGGATTTACAAACAGACGGCTTAGAGGGGAATAATTGGAACTGTTCCGTTTCATGTTGTCTTTAGGAGCAGAAGTTGCTCACGATGGCGTTCTTTGAGTGTTTTGAGTGGCTCGAAAGGTCTCTAGATTGATGTTTCACAACGATGTGTCTTGTTATGAGCTCTAGAACTCAACAAGCGTTTCCTCTGATAGCCTCCCATTGGTTACCCCCTATGTATTAAAATACTATCTTTAGCGAAATTACAAAGACGAAGCTAAACTGATTATGCAGTTTAATATATATAGATAGGCTAGGCTAACAGCGGAGCTCTTCCAAACTCTTGCTGTTAGGAATCCTGCATTGTTTTGTAACTTGATCTGACGCACAGTCTCTGAATAAAGTTCTAGATCAAATAATACCAATGTGGTGGCTAACCTAGTGTTATGATTTTGGATAAAATAATAAGCACGTTATCACTGGCTTATCTTAATTTGTATCGGCATGAATTAGAATGAAATAATATTGAAGCACGTTTAAACATGAAATAAAAAAGGTGGTGACAATGAAATTACAGTTCAGTCTCAGGCCAATTCGAATTCGATTGCCAATTCGAAGCCAATCTTCACATTCACAGCTCAAATTGAAGTGGAAATGCAGAGATAGAGTCATGTTATTGAGCTTTGTCAAGGCGTTAACTGAATCTTTCAACTTGTACAATATTCGCGGGAGTTGACTCTGATGAGATGTCGTATTTAAAGTGAGGTAACCAGAGGCAGCCCATACAAAGTGCGTGCGCCACCTCGTTCGTGCCATTTTGGAGGGCGGACGCGAGAGGAAAGACTGGATTCAAGAGAAACTATTCGGGGAAAGATGGCGGCAATAAAATGTCCTGGTATACGTTTTCATTTCACGGCGATAAGGCCGTCACGAAACAGATAAGGTTTTTACCTTGAAGAGAGTTCCTAGAGAGACTATTCTTTCACATGTATCTCTTTTAGCGAAATAATTGCTCGAAGTGAAGCGCTCGTATGTAAAACATGAATTGTTTCGGATAAGCTTATATTTTTGTCGTAGTGGTGATAGCTTTCGCTTTTTCCAAAGGTAAATAGCCTGGCCAATAAAATATGTTGTTTGAGGGTTAAAGCTTGGAATAAGTCCGTCTGCAAGGGAAAGGTGACTGCAAAAACTGAAAAGCGAAAACAACGTGCGTACCGCTGAGGATACGACACTTTTGCTTGCTTTGTTCATCAGGGAGTATAAAATTAATTCTTTCTTTTTCTTCTTTCTAAGAGTTTAGTTAACTTGGATTGGCGTGGTAGCTATAGGAATTAAATTCTGAATCCTGTAGGCAAATATCAGTATGTCTCAGTTTTCCTAGTCTCAATTTTCATGCTAGACAAGCTGTGTTATTAGTCACAAGTTTCTTGCAATCAATCGATTTTTTACAGACAAAGAGCAAAAAGAGGAAAGTTTGATAGTTCAAGGAGCTTTTTTTATGTCAAAAATAACTAAATATATCAACACTAGTACATGTTTTATTTTACTAGTAAATAATTTTTTGGTTACTAGCACATAATTTTAGTACATAATTTTCTACAGGCCACTGAATTATAGTGTCCGTTAATTTGTAGCGGAGCCCGCACGCATAGCGGGCTCCGCTATCGATGCAAGAAAATTTGGCTCTGACGTCAGCGTACGCCCGTACGTACGTCCGTCCGTACGAACTCTGGAGGAGGGTGAGGGGAGGGTGAGGGCAACCCGACCGGGGGAGGAGAATGTCATCTTTTCTTGGCGGGAAACCGCGCGGTGCTTTCGGGCAACCAGTGCAGCAAAACGATTATTCGACAGTGTTCAATTTTTTTTTAAACTTGAGAAAAAATATCAAATATCTATAAATGGAAAGAAAAAGTTCAAAAGAATACTCAGTTGTCTTTTTGGTGGAAGGCGAAAAGTTCAAGCTTCGAAATTTGCCCTCGAGGACTTCATCTTTGTTGTTGATTCTGCTGCGAACTAGGTCGGCACAACGCTTGAGTTCGCAGCATTCAAAGCCGCCCCGACGCCAAATATAGCACAGCTAGTACCTTCTGGTTTTTTAAACAAATTAAAAACGCAAGAAGACCCATGGACAGCAAGCCTTCATAAACGAAGAAAAAGACTTTGATCAGCACTCATTTGTTTGGGAAAGCAAAAAGCATTTTATTTTTGCCACGAGTACAAATTAAAAGTTACCCGCAAGCAATTCAGCTCGAGACGGGAATTAATTTCACGGCTATTTTGAACAAATGATTACAAGTTTTTCAAACATGTCAAGAAAATTATCGTAAACATGTAAACTCGCTAATGAAACCATTCTTACGACGCAAATCCACAATCAAAGATGTAAAACTTCACCGTTGAAGTGAAAGAAGTACTTGAACATCTAAACGAAAGACTACTGCTCGAGTTGTCCTTTGAAGAAGGTCCCTTCCAGATCTCCTTGTTCTGAAAAACAAGTATCTCCTCGAACAATGATTTCTTCCATTCAAGCTCTCCAGTTTCTTCTATATGTGCCGTCAAGTTCAGAGCAATCCTACAGGTCTTTTCCTTTTCACGATGAGCTATTAAAAGGAATTTCTCCATTCCAAGAACAAATTATTTCTCAAGAGAAGAGATTATCTCAGTTTCAGTAATTCGCGTAGTCCTGATTCTCGTGGCAGCAACTGGAAACATGATGAATTGTTTTATCATCTACCGAAAGCCCGGTCTTTGCACACCTACCAACATCTCCATTCTCTTCTTGCGCGTAAGCGACATTCTGATGGCTGTTTTGATAATGCCTTTCTCGCTGGTGTCTTCAATCAAAGGAAAATGGATATTTTCCCAAGGAACTTGTACTTTCAGTGCATGACTTATTTTCGTATCACTCGGAGCGTCATTCATGACAATAGCATGCACAGGGATAATTCATTACTTTTGCGTCGTGAAGCCTTCTTTATATCGGAAATACGTAAAGCCGAAGACTGTAGCTCGTGGAATATCGCTGTCTTGGCTGAAATATTCTATAAGCCGAGCGGCTTTTCTTAAGTATGGACGCCGGGTGTTACAGTGAGAGACGGACCTTTTGTATTTACACTTTAGACAAATATGCCAGCATATCAAACTATGATATCAGATTTGTCCTTTCATCTATGGATTTACAAACAGAGGGTTTAGAAAGGAATATTTGGAACTGTTACGTTCATTATTGCCCTTAGGTGCACAAGTTGCCCCAGCCGGTGCTCCTTGTAAAACTTCGAACTTTTGGGTGGGTTTATTTGTTCGTACTTAAACTAGTGGGCTTTCTCTTTAGATGAAATGGTTTTCTTTTGTCAAAGTTATGGCGATGGATAAGTTTTGTTGTCGAGATGGGCTGGCAGATAATGATCATGGATATCAAGGGGAATTAAACACTTGCTTCATCTTTCAAACTTCTTTTTTTAAACATTACTTAACATTTTCTCAAGGATGATGCAGCTACGAGAATCGCCACAATACTTATGGAATAAACTAAATTTTTTTACCTGTTGCTTATTACGCTGACATTATCCCATTTATTGTGAAATAACCTTTATTGATGTTGGTTTTTATTCTCAAGATTGGTATCAGGATATTTTTATGTTCGTTCTTAAACTAGTGGGCTTTCTGTGTAAATAAAATGGTTTTCTTTAAAGTTATGGCGATGGATACGTTTGTCGAGATGGGGTGGCAGATGATGATCATGCATGGATATCAAGGGGAATTAAACACTTGCTTCATCTTTTAATTCCTTTCATAAACATATTTCTTGTCGTCACACTGCTTCTAGCATTTTACGAAAATGTATTTGCTGTGCCCAATACCTACCCAATACCACCGTTGATTAGGGAAAGATGGATTCTTTGGCAGGTTGCCTGTGTATTCAATGCCTAAGCGACGATGGCCTTATAGTGTTAGTTTCCATAGCATTTCGATACGGAGGAAAATCTGCTTCCTAATCACTGATCCATGCATGGACCCAGTGTGTCATAGATCCCCGGCAAACCAAACGGACACAAAAACCTACAATCAGAATTTCTCAACCCAGGCACCACCTGAACCGTATCTCCGATCTCAGAAAAAAAGGAAAAAAAAAAAAACAACCATCCAACCATCAATCTTTTTTCATCGCGCTATTAACATCGTCATCTTAAGTATTCAATTCTTTACCTTCGATAAAAATTAAAGTAAGAGTGCGCAAGAACATTATGTACTCTTGTTTGAATCGTCTGTTTGTAAAAGTATAAATGAGCGGATTTATAGCACTGCTGGTGAAAATAAATATGGTTTGTAGAAATAAGAGACACACGGGCACTTTATTCTTGTGAATAGGTTTGGTTACGTCCATTGCTTGGTTTATTCCTGTTGGAGCCCAACATACAGCAAACCCAACGACAACAATTACAAGGGTCTTCGATACTTTAGCTTCCTCGATGTGCGACGATCTTCCTTGCTGCAAGTTTGGAACAACCATCTGGTTATGGTGTGCAACAAATCGGAATACTTTGTAGTAGGCAGTGAACACGATCAGGGCGAGAAGGACTCCAAAAGTTAGAATGACAACTTCCTGAATTCTTGCCAGTTTCTTGGTTTCCTTTTTGTTGTAAATCAAGCGACAGAAGCAGTGTTTTCTATTGTACCGTCCTTCGGGAAATTCGACAAAGGAAGGAAACAAGAGTAGTAGTAGGAACGCCAACCACAATGTCAGGATCACAATTAAGGTTCTCTTTGGCTTCATGTAGTGATGGAAGGACGGTCTAACAACCCGAAAG
>Ga0126336_10000372_pt1 | contig 17337 bp, 7 predicted proteins | sample SidCmetagenome_FD_92530 | JGI IMG/M metagenome (GOLD analysis project Ga0126336, IMG submission 92530) | Coral microbial communities from El Islote,Puerto Morelos, Mexico - Siderastrea C C metagenome | ecosystem: Host-associated > Invertebrates > Cnidaria > Coral | place: El Islote,Puerto... | reverse complement strand
TTTATTTATTTATTTATTTATTATTTTTTGCGAAAAGTGGTTGATTTTTGGAGCTCGTTAAAATTTAAAAGATTGGTCACTAGGACTGAAAGTCAATCTGGGCTCGCTTAGCCTCATGTCTGTTCATGTTTGACGGTTCCTTGTCACCTCTCCTTAATTAGGTAAGGCGTCAGGTCTTAGCAAAGGAGAAATCATACTGAAGTGAAAAAAATAATAACAAAATAAACATTGAAGTGCTTTTAGAGGCTCTCTGTGTAGTCTGGTCATTGAGAGTTACGAGCAACTCTATAAAGGGAAAATCACCTTCACTATGTGAGTAGTTAATGTAGTTGTACGTAATGTACCGGTAAACAATGACAAACTAATTTTGTTCGCAACATAGAGTGTTATATAAAAAATCATTCCATGTTACTTTTATTAGGAAATAAACTCCTTAGATAGAGAACACTTGTTGTTAGCTCATCGCCTAATTTTGTAAACCACATGTTCAGTTACATCTCAGATTATTGCGTTTATGAGAAAAGTAATACGTATGAAGATAACAAAATATACTATCGCTGTCGTGCTATGATCACCTCAAACAGTTCGAATCACAGTTTTTTGTCCCTAGATAGTCATTCCTAACATCTTTTAGGTTAGGTTTTCTTTGCTTTTCACGAAACAAAGGCTATTTTAGTTTGATCCGTTCCTTTCTCAGTGGCCTCCCTTTGGAAACACGTTCTCCGCCATGTAGTTGATCACGTTGCCTGCCGGTCGATATCGACCAACCACAAACGTCAAGCTTCCGTCGGCGGTTTTCGCTCGACCCACTCCTAACTCTTTGGTACCTTTCCATACGACCTGGGTAAAATGTCCAGTCCCGCTCTGCCACCCACCACGACTGAAGTTGTAATCCTTGTACTCATCATACCTATAATGATAAATAAATATGAAACATATTGTGTTATTTGTCGTTGTGACAGTATTTGTAAGACTGAGTAAAGTCGATGTGGACACTCATGAGTTTATTTGCAACTATCCTCATATGCCTCAGTCAGCTAAGACTGCTGATCGTCATTTTTTGTTTCACTCTGGATTGCAACTTACAATTAATTGCAAGTACTCCTTTTAAACCGTTGACCAGTGAATAATTTAGCAGAGCACCAGACTTTAACTTCAGCATTCCCGATTACGTTTACGTTGCAGTTCTTTTGCTTCAATCGATATCTTGTTTGGTTATTTTCAAGTCTGATGAAGTTTACTAACCACATCGTAGTGGCTTTCTCTCCAGCGGACTCATAGCTCCCTGTGAACATGGCTATGTTCTCTCCTGCTTCCTTTCTTTCGCTCTTACTCGCATGCTGCAATGTACGGGCGCGAGCAAGTTTCTCGGCCCAGGCTTGTGCCTCCTTGGCCAGGTCCTCTGCCCAAGTTAAAGCAGGAACACTGTGCATTAAACGAAACTCGTTATGAGAGTCCAGGCATTGCTTTGGAAAGGCTTCTTTAGGCGTTGACGTGGCTATGAAAAAAAGAATGATAATAAATGCATACATATCTTCAGCGCAGATAAGGATTCTAAAAGAAAATTCCTTACTCTAATCGCATTGTCTGTAAAGGTCTTTTTCTTAGCAGCCAGGCATTTTTACGGCAATGTCAGCATCAAAAGAAGTAACGACAAAAATTGATTGCAAAGTCAATTTATTGAAGAAAACAAGACAAAAATAAACCAAAAAAATAGCCATTACCATGCAGCTTCTCGGCCTAATATTTAAATGTGCCTTTTTAGTCCACAGCCGGTTACGAAGTATATGTTTTACTTTTGCGGGCGCATGTTTCAACTGAAACTAGAGAATTTCAACTTTTTATGAATAATATTTCCTCTAGAGTATCAACACTTACTATCATCCAATGAGCTTTTGATATCCTTTGCAAATCTGTCAAATGGATCTGTAACGGTAAGGGAGATAAGGATTTAGAGGAGCTTAGTCCAGAGGACTACCGGAGGCCGACCAGTTGGCTATCAACAAACACAGCCGAGGAATTGAACGCGGACTACCGAGAAACAACTCCAGTGGCCAGAGCGGGATTTGAACCGAGGGCGACTGATTTGAAATCCAGCGCCCTAAACCACTCGGCCATGCTTCCTCCTTAAGAGAAATAATCAAGAGGGGGAAAGAGGTAGATTGCAGTATCAAATTTGAGGGCAAGTGGACCTCCCTCTCCACTCCAGCTTAACTGCGTAAGCAGGTAAATTCACTCTAAACACCGGAAAGAAATATTGGGGCCAGCGACATGACCTCCCCACTCTGGCTTCTTCTTGAAGAAACCTATATGGCAATTTTTCAATGTTATAAGATAATTTAAGTAATTTTTCACGCAGGAAATTAACGTTCATGGAAAACTAAATGAGTATGAAAGCAAAACAAAAACAAACAACACAAACGTAACACCCTTTAACAAAAACACAGACATAAAAATTCATAGATGGTAAAGACGGACTCACCTCCTTTCCCTCCTTCATGAACGATCTTTCTTGTTTCTGCTGTTTTGTCGCTTGCTACCTGAAACCATCAAGGATGCATTTTATTGATACGTTATTGCAACTTTAGGTTGATTCTTTTATCATCATGAACCTGATTGTTTATTTAGGCCCCTATCAGGCTGTTTCAGTGAAATCATTCGCTCGCTCATTCACTTCTCTTCGTTCAGTTATTATCCAGTTCAGTACAGTTCATTTTTTTCTATAGTCATTGGTTTATTGTATAACTGACGTCCATGCAATCCCTTGCCGGCGTTTCCACACATGTTCACTTGCCCAATGGAAACTGAAGCCTCCTGTCTATAGGCTGTGCATATGCTGAACTTTCATAGTCCTTATCCTATAATAAGCCGGCAAAAACTGAGGTGCAAAATTGAAGCCAGCCTTCTTTTGCCTCATCATTTTCACATCAGGCCTTAATATATCAGAAATAAACAAAAGCATAAACAGCAATTCAGCAGAACTATTAACTTTACCTTTGGTTTAACGTTATCTTGGAAGTGACTGAGAAAATTTCCTGCTGGGCGGTAACGAGCCACAACAAAGATCTTTCCGTCATCGCTTTTAGCCTTGGCAATTCCCAGTTCCTTTGTCTCGTGCCACACTACCTGTGTAAAGTGACCTGTGCCGCTTTTAAATCCTGGATTTTTGAAATCATAACTGTAAGAGGGAAACAAAGGAAAAACATTGGTTACCTCTTTAACGTACTGCGTGAAGTATATAAAATGAATAACAGTTTATGAGAAGCATTTTGATTTGTTTGTTTGTTTTGTTTTGTTTTGTTTTGTTTTTGTTACTTACATTGAGCCTTACGAGAGGAAGAAGAAATCGACAAATTAAACTTCAATGTTCATAGGCCAGACAAGCTGCGTTAAGGGTATCAGAGCTGTTTTCTCTCTTTTTCTCTTTTCGCACAAGTTGTATGTATACGCAGCCTCGTAAAACTAATCGCTCGTTATCTGATTCTTGCGCTTCCACTTCAGTTAATTACATATTTATTTAAAGAAAGAATTTTTAGAACTGAACTGAACTAAAAAAATCGAAAATTACCCCACTTTTTTCTTCGGACTTCTGTTCTTAGTGTGCCCTACTATTCGTCCTTTAACTTACTTGTCAACCTCTGCGTACCAACGATCCACAACCTCTCCGCCAGTAACGTCGCCTTTCCCCGATACAGCGTACACATTTTCTCCATCCTCTGTGTCGTCATGTCTCAGACGGCCTTCTTTGGCTAGTTGATTGGCAAAACTCTGTGCGTCCTTTTCCAGCGATCTCGACCACTTCAGTTGTGGAGCTTGGTGCAGAGATCGGTATCTGTTGTGAGCTTCAAGAGCTTCCTTGCTAAAATTATCTGGCATCTTTGATCTGTGTCAGTAAAAACAAAAACAGGTTCATGGTTATGTTCATTTTAACAGTTGCTGATTCTCCCATATACTTCCAGTTGATTGATTATGCTGTTTATTGGTTTCACAATCATTGTCAGGCCCCGTGCCAATGATAAGGAAAACCACTAACACAACTAACGACTAATAAGCAAACACAGATTACTGATATTGGTAGATGCATTAGAGCTCCTAGGTAGCATTACTGTGCTTGCTCGAGATAATATTTCTTCACATGACCAGGTTAACAGCAAATGATAATTTCAGCAGGAGTTTTAGACGACTCTCACGGACGCTACTCATAAAGACTCAAGACTATTCGCGTCAAAATTAGTTAAAGCTTTTAACCACTTCCACTGCTTTTACTGTAAAGAAATCTGCGTGTTTTACCTTTTCTTTAACTACAGTAACTGCAGTTTCTTCGGTCTTGTGGTCACCTCTTCTTCTAGCAACCGGTTGCCGGCAGTTGCAAGTATCTAACTAACGTTGAAATAAAAATGATTTCTTATATGTGTTTTCATCTCCCCTGTCCACTTCTCCAACTTGACGTTAATACTCTGTTAATAACATTAAGTGCCAATCACGACGTGCGCAAAATGGTCACAAACGGGAAGGACGTGCCGGATACCGCATAACTTCGTGCGGACGGACGGATGTCTTTAACGTCACGAAATGTTGGGAAACATCTGAAGTAGAATAACTTAGCGCGACTACAATTGACCGCTTTTCGTTCTTTCGCTTCTTTGATCCTTTTATCTAGTGTGTGGAAGCAACTGTTCTGAACTTTGAGGTGGCCTTAAGGTGTCATCATGTAGTAACTCAGGCAATAACACGCTGTGAATTCAGTTTCTAACTAATAAATGACTATTTTGGTTTCGAGTTAGCCGTATTCCTAAATATAAAAGGGGTAATTTCTTATCATTCTTTCCCACATGAGAAACTCAAGAAATATTTCGTATTGTGACGATTGACTCTGGCTTTGTAAAATGTAACGGCGTCAACGCCTCCGGAAGCTGCCACTCAAAGGCACTCTAAATGTAATCAAAATTCATTTAGAATAATACCAGACTCGAATATTGGCTAGAGTGCACATCATGCTTAATACTTTGTAGAGGAACGAGTTACGCTCAGTGTTTTTGTATCCTCAGGTGTGTGTTTTGTCTAGGCTGTTTATTCGGACCTGTGTTTAGTCGATCGGAAAGCGGAGGGCTCTATGTGTGTGTTTGTCATCGCGCGCAAATTGACTTGACCTCTTCCGCCTATTTACATGTAATAGCTGTTCGACATCAGCGCATTCGAATTTAGTACTTCACTGACAGTAAATTAGTATATCGTACTGTGGTTTTTTACAGTGATAGCAAATGCTGCCTACAGTGTATTGTGGACACGTACTATTATGTCCATTGTTGCGACAAGGGTAAGGCAAATCCAAGATCAGCACAAAACCACATTTTTCCATTGACGCAAATGGAAATTACACGGTAACATCGTTTAAAAAACAAGCTGTCACGTATGTTTACTTTGTGGACCACCCATGCATGGAAAATCACGTCTATGCTATAACAATTGCGATTTAGACGATTATTAGAGTTTCTTAAACTGCCTTTATTCATCTCTTCTTAATACATAAATAAATTGAGCCGAGAATAATCTCAAGTTCAAAAGATAATACGAGCTCTCAGTTGATAAAGACAGTAGTAGGAATCGCGTGACTACAGGGACGGTCTTCATGACAGAAACCAAAGAAAAAAAAGCATATATCATTCCTGGCAAATGGGACTTGTCATGTATTCTTGCTCACACATTATGGGAAAAAGCAAAATTCAAGACATAACTTTGCGGGATTTCGTAGCTATTTTCCATCCATAGGAACGGGCAATCGCTTTCATCACAACTGTCATCAAAACAATCGTGATTGCATTATCTCAAATTCAAATTATGTGGTGGATGGAGCTCGTATGAATCGCGTGAGCACAGGGTCAGGAAGTGTTAAGTGCTATTCCTTCCCGTCATTGCATCTGTCATCAAAACAAATGTGACTGTAATATCATGACTTCCTTGAACACTGTATTCCATTTCTTGCCGAGGTAAATAATTTGTGGAAGCTGTTACACACCAGGCTCGATCATGTACTCTATTAATTGAGTCGATGTTTAAGTGTTAAGTTTAATCGCAGTCGTCAACACCAAAACAAGCCTGATCGTGTGACTTTCCTATTTACCGTTTTTGCAACCTTGGGTGATTCATTTGAGGAAGTTATAGCAAACCTGGCTTTGTATTATTTTGAGTGTGTCGATTTCCTTTACGTAGACAAACACAATGACAACGAAATCTTAAACATTTTCGTAGATGGGGAATGCTCCTAACTCTCGGGGTTTGGAAACCGATTCAGTATTGATAGAGCGATAAAAAACAGCAAACATGACGACTTCGATCGATGAGGTCATTTCCCGCTCTTACACTGTCTGTGCAAAAATACTTTTGTTTATATAATAAAAAGAAAATTACACGGTGGCTTGAAGATATGAATTTCATTTTCTCGTGGTAAAAAACAATATTTTTCTTCGCGCCGCCGTGTAATATCTTCCATATATTTTTCGCCATCATAGTATAAAGCTGGTAGTACTTGTTGAAATAGTAACAGATGTGAAAAAGGTTAACGGTGCCAAAAAGGTTAAGTGACCATCCATTGTGAAACCACACGATTAACATCGCTTTTAAGGCGATTTATGGAGCTTTTGAATTTTTTTCTCAGATTCACTCAGACGCTCCTGATGAATCAAATTGCTGCGGTTAAACAGTGCATAGGCAAATGAATGTGTACTTGTCGTTTGCCTTGCAATGTAGAATGTTATGATGTAGATCGCGACTGACTCAGTAAGGAAGGATGGTGAGGTGTCACGAAATGCTAGCTTGGGTAACTGGTCACGACTATTGATCTGCACTGCAAACTACACGCGATTATGCATTGAGCTCTGAGATGTATCCAATGTCCCAGGCATTCACATTGTGTCATGCAAGGAAGAAATACCCCTCCCCCTCCCCCCTTTTTTGCAGTCACAATGGTTATTTTTCCGTCCCGTCCCATCGGTTGTAGTTCCTTGGCTCGTTACAATCTGAACACCTGCATGACACCTGGTGAGACTATGAGACGGATCATTCGTAGAATAGTACAAGATGTTACATATTAATTCATTCCAAATGAAGCAGTGAAAGTTAATTTTATTATTAATTATTAGCTTGAAAACGTCATTAGTTTTTATCATACTTTGCCAGTAAGGCTCTGAATATTGACCAACAATGCTTGTCAGACTTCTCTCATGGTCAAATAATATCTTGGTAAATTGTCAATCTCTCGATGCTCTAGTCTAACGTGTACACCACAATGGAGGGAAGTGCACCCCCAAAGCGCTTATAATGGAGAGTACCCCCTACGGGCACCGATGATTGTTCTCGTCGCTTTTGCTTCGCTTTTTTCTTTGTTTGTTACCTGAAAAGTACAAGATTTGTTTAATAGCACAAAAGCTTGAATACAATAAGCAAATTATTGCTATTATTGTGACTTTTAAGATATTTGCCGATATTTTCAGCTCTCCACGCTAGAAGCCTGCTTACTTGTTTTCTTTTTTCCTTCCTCACTTAGTATACTGGGCATGACTAAGCAGCTAGACAGTTTAAGTCCTGTTATTGATTATTATTATTATTATTATTATTATTATTATTATTATTATTATCATCATCATCTCTTTTTTAACTATTGTAGTCCTTTTTGAAATTACTTGAATAAAGATTATTTTTATAATAATAATAGTAATAATAGCAATTATTATTATTATTATTATTATTATTATTATTAGCTAACTTCCTTTAGCATACTCTGGTTCTTTAGTTTCGATTTGATTTATTTAGTTCTCACTCACTCGCATTACTTTTAACGCTCGCTCCCTCGTAGAACTCTCGTTTATTCACATCCATACCTTTTCTTTACACCTATCCACAACCACTCCGCTAATAACGTCAACTTCCTCTGGTACAGCGCCCCCATTTTGCTCATCATCGCTATCGTCAAGTCTCAGAGGACCTTCTTTGGCAACTGGACTGGCCAACAAAGGATCATTCTCTCCTGGGTCGGGACAAATATCCGCGTCCTTTACTTGAGTTCTTGACCACTTCAGCCGTGGGGCCTGAATCAGGGATGACTTCCTAGTATAAGATTTGAGGTCTTCTTCGCTAGATTTCTCTAACAGCTTTGATCTGAAAGTTATTTTAAAGTCATAAAATCAACACTTCTTCTAGCATCTGAAACTGCGCCTTCCCCGAGTATGTCACCATCACCAACAGTACATTGCTCTATTCTGGTTGTTGAGCTGCATATTCCTATTGTAGCTCGGTATCGTGTGGCCATTTCACACCGCGAGAAATCACTGTTGGGATCGAATTGTGTATAATTTAGTGCCTTACTTTCCTATTGTGAAATGCAGGAAAACGTTTACGCAATTCAATCACAGCTTGTGTACTGGTTGTTTTTAGTTTGACCAACCAGTATCCGCCAATCATCATCTTTAGGAAATGTTGTCTTTCCTCTGAAGATCAGATAACGCAAAATGCCGGTCACGCACGAGCCGGAATTGATCCTCTCAGTTTTAAACTGATGTTTTTCAGTCAGTCACGATTTTCAGATGAAACAAAAACCTGCACTACCTTGCGAGCAGAAGTTGCTCAGTTGGTCGCCCCTAATGTTTCGGCGTTTTTGCGATATCACTTCCGGACTTCTTTTGCACGCGCGCATGCGTCAAAGAACTTACCATGAAAATGTTTCTTGCACTGGTTTTTTTAGCGTTAGTTTATACTCCGGATAACTCTTAGTAATACAAAGCTTTAACATGTGCTGCCTTGTCTTTCTGCATATATTGTGAGTAGAAAACCTCTGCTCGAAGGGTAAACTCTCACGTCTATTATAGCGTGACAGCTGTTCGCCAACGCCACTCTTTGAATAATAATCTATGGTTTTTGGCACATCCTATTGATTCCTTTCAGTATGTAAGTTTCTTTCTAAACATCATAATTTTTTTTTTATATATACGTAACGACAACTTGCGTTGAATTTTAACTTTGCCTTGTTTTTGTAATAAAATGGGTCCGGAAACTTCCCGTACATCTGTGTTGGGAGAAAGAGGCTGATGTTCCCTTTTTTGGGGGCGAATAAGCGTTGCATCTGTTCGAGTATTAAGGCACCAGTCGCTGTATTTTGAGATCGGCTAATCCAAGATGGCAGCTTTAGCATAGGAAGGCGGCATCGCTCGCTCGCCAAAGTGTGATCGTCTCCCTTTTGGCAATTGTCTGCCTATAGCCATGTAAAGAGAGATTTCAATATTTTGCAGCATCATACACTAAGTTCAGTTTGCAAAAAGCTTGTAAATGCTTCGCCAAAAGCTAATTACGTCTTCTTCAAACTAGCAAAAAATAATAAAAATAGCAACTAAAAAAGCAATGCAGTAGAACCCGGTTATCCTGAACTCAGTCATCTGTAACTTTTTTTTTTTTGGCCTTTCAAACGAAAACCCGTTTCCCTCTGACACCTTTCGTGCTGAAATTTGCAAACTACGTCGATAAAAAGACGTTTTCCATTGAGTATTAGCGATAGAGAAGTTCTACTGCCTACTCTCTCGTACACCGCAGTAGTTAATCTGTACCTCAACTGATGTGTAGAACGTGAACCTACAGCATAGAAACAGTGCCATAGTTCTAAGCCTCGTTCGCTTGAATTCCTCCGTTCAGTGGACAGTTGCGACGCAGCTTGGAAGATGTTCTCCTGATGAAATATCAGATACAGGAAATCTGGGCACGTTTAAGCTCGCTTTGTGGATCACAAGTGTGTAGCTTGTCACGATCACTTTTCAAGATACAGAAGATACACGTCATGCTTAATCATTTTGAAGAGTCTTTTTTTTTTCTTTGTCGATATGGTTGTAGCATATTTCGTTTAAGATCAGCATTAGCATTTTGAGCTGAGTTGAGAATTAAGAAATATATGACTGAAACCAAGTCTCCAATAATTTTGAAGTTGATGAGTTTAAGTGGCTATTGTTTCCAAATCGTTAAGAAATCACAATGCGGGAAGTGGTGATTATACGTTATATTTCTTGCTTTTCCAGTAGCATCCACGTAATTCTTGCGTAATCTTTGTGGTTTATTTGTCAAGTCCAAATATTGTGGACATCAACACACACGTATTTTTTTTTTTATCTTTCCAACTAAGTCAGTGTGAGTGGAGTCTGCATGGTTATGCTAGCGTTTCTGTAGGTCAATCGTGCCGAGGTTACATGCACTGAGGATCACGGAATCTCAAAATTAGACCTTGGTTGCAGACGTGACTATATTTAGTGCAACAAATAAATGAACAAATAAATGAAAAACGAACGGACGAACGAACGAACAAGTGGGAGGACGGGCGGGAGGGCAGGGGGGCTGGTGGACAGTTGGCCTGCTTGTTTGGCTAGATGGATAGCTAAATGAGAGACCAAATAGTTCATTTACCTTTAAGATCAAACAAGCTGAGGAAAGGGCAGTGAGGAATGGTAGTGATGGTGGAGTCGGGTGATAATTAAGGATTCGGGGATAGAAAGATTTAGTGCTGAACACACCAAAAAATAGATATACTCTTGAGAACGGGTTGAGTGAAAAGAAAAATCAAACAAAACAAAAGACAAAAAAAGACACTACTTTTTGATTGATACAACAATTTTAATGTTGCTATATAAATACATCAAGAATTGTAACCCATGGGACCTTAAAAGTTCACTAATTTATAGTTAAACACATCGACATAGATATTTTCTGCCAACCGTTTATTAATGCACTGTAAAGGCTATGTTTAAGGTATTATGAAATAAACTAGCTCCGCCCATTGCAAAGCAGGAACGACCTATTCCGATGATCTAGAAATGGTATGTTGTCAACCACTTTCCCGCTAGGGTTTTTCTTCTTCCTGTCCCTTTCTCACTTTCTCTTTATATCAGGAAAACGTGGTGCTCTAAATTGATGGAGTGTAACTGTTGCACTCTTTTTTTTTTAAACATGAACTGTACGTATACACCAATTACCCAAACACCGTATTTTGTTTCCCTTTGTTGGCTCAACTAACATAGCAATAGTTGGCATAAGGCAAAACGACAAAATAGATAATACCTCGATCGATGAATTTTGTCGTATAGTCCTTTAACGTTTAACTGACGGGCCTCTACAATTCAAATTCCTCAAAATAGAAGTATATACACAACCACTTGGCATTGGCTATTTGTTACTTTGGACAAAATATACCTAAAGCAAGAAACCTACTGATATTCTTCCCCCGTTATTCCCTTTTCATTAAAATTAGTATAAACAATTCGAACTTGAAATGAAACATTTTCCTTTCACAAAAAGAAAGTGTACATGATGAAGTTGAGTCATGACACATTGTCGTCTTAGCGACCCCCTCTGGGGAACACGTTGTCCGCCATGTAGTTGATCACGTTGCCTGCAGGCCGATATCGACCAACCACAAAGGTCAAGCTTCCGTCAGCAGTTTTCGCTCGCCCCATTCCCAGCTCTTTGCTACCTTTCCACACGACCTGGGTAAAATGCCCAGTCCCTCCCTGCCATCCTCCACGACGGAAATTGTAATCCTTGACCTCCTCATACCTGATAGCAAAAAAGGAGTACTTTGTATTATTATCATTCTATGCCCCACATACTCTGAATCAATCTTTAACTCATGTGTCATCACGTTGTGTTTTTCTTAACTTTTAGTTACGAAGGGATAGCTCACAGGCGCCTTATTGCCGGCACGCATACATCGTAAGGTTATTAATTTCTTTTTCATAATTTTTTTAAAAATTTCACCACTTAAGTATGAATAGGTAAAGGCAAAGTCGCAGACGAGCCAAAGAGGCCCACACGGCCAGAGCTTAGCCCGGTTTCTGTAGTATGAAGCAACTGAGAGTATTGCTACTCCTCCCTGGATAGGAAGCTAGTCCATCGCAGGGCAACTGATTTAAGGTTACTCCGGACCTTCGCGGGTGTTCTCCCGTGTCCTCTGGGAAAAAAATTCATATGCGCGCCATTTTAAAGGAACGCACGGCAAACTATATATTGTTGGAAAGCTGAATAAATGTAGATTTCGGAAAAAAAGTATGAATGGCCAGTTTTTTCAATTCCATAAAAGAAAATTGCAAAAATGACCGTCAAAATGACCATGTGCCATTCAATTAAACAAATGAATTAATAGGGTACCAAAATTCGGCACACTTCTGTGAAATTTGGCCTGAACATTCCTTAGATGTCGCGAAACAAAAGTGTGTCGGGAATTTTTGAAATTTCTAATATTAATCGCCCGTGGCGATCTTCAATGCAATGCCCATCGCGCATTCTTTGCTGCTCGAACTTGAAAAATTAATTAAAAAGTAACCAGTCAGAATATCGAAAAATGCTGACACGCTTTTGATGATTAAACCTTAGTGATTAACACTGTGCAGTTATTTTGCCAATGCGCTTGAATTTGATACCCTATTAATTCAATTGAATGACACATGGTCATTTTCATGGTTGTTTGCGATTTTCTTTTGCGTAACTGAAGAAACCGGCAATTTATATTTTTTTTCCGAAATCTAAACTTATTAAGCTTTCCAACGATATATAGTTTGCCGTGTTTTCCTTCAAAATGGCGCGCATACGAATTTTTCCCCGAGGGCACCCGCGAAGGTCCGGAGTAACCTTAATGCACCAATATGCGGGTAATAATAAAGTTAGGACTTTATCGGGAAAGAAAGTTTCAAAACTGAGAAATAAACGCCTTCTTCTTCGTCACTTTAAAGCTAGGAAAACTCAAGCCTGGTGAACAGTTACTATCTTTGTGATAAAAGACGACCATTTTTTACGCTTTGCGTACTAATTTTAAGGGCATAGACAGCACAGGATTACTGAAAGGTGGTAAGTTGTTCCTTTTTATTCATTTTACCGCACTCCCTCTGCGCTTATTGTGACAAAATGCCTCCTTTGCAAGACGAAGATCTAGAATTGATGAGATCCAACTCAATTTCAACTCACAACATTAGACTTAGGACCTCTCTAAAAGCACAATGTATTGCTCTGTTTTTTGCTTTTGTCAGCCCTTTAATAAATGTCAATCTTACCACATAGTAGTAGCTTGCTCCCCAGCAGAATCAAACTTCCCTGTGAACATGGCAATATTCTCTCCAGCTTCTTTTCGCTCACTCTTACTCGAATGCTGTAGTGTACGGGCGCGTGCAAGCTTCTCGGCCCAGACCTGAGCTTCCCTCGCAAGGTCATCGGCCCATTTTAATGACGGAGCCCCATGCATTGAACGGAATTTATTGTGGGTGTCTAGGGACTGCTTTGGAAATGATCCCTTTGGGGAGGATGTGGCTGAACTGGAAGGTGTAAATCTTTCTGCTAAGAAAAAAAAAACTTGTCTTTTTTCCCCCTTTCTTTTCTTTTTCTTTTTCTTTTTTTTTTCCTGTTATAACAGTTTAGCTATACCCCACCTTACCATACTCGCATCATCACAGGTGAATTGGAACTTAACCGAATGGAATTGGAGACTCCTGCGGAAAAATCTTTTCATATGCAAATATTGTAAATGAGGATTTCCATCCTGAGCCCCTTGTTAGCCAGATCCAATTTAACCTCAATAATAAGAATTTAGTAGACTTGGCTAACTGTCTATGGAAAAGCAAGGTTCGAAAAGAAGACAGGGCTGTTTTCTTGTAAAGTAATGTTGATTTGTTTTAGTTTTCTGCTAAAATATATGCTGCTCAACTGACCGGCATTTTCTATGATCCATAGTCAACTTGGCTGAACCTCCTACAGAAAACTCAACTTTTATTTAATTTAAATGAATGGCCCACTGACTGACAGAAGATCTGTCGTTTTTCTTCTTCTTTTTTTGTTTTTGTCCACTAAGGCAAGTGAGGTGACTTAATGCTGTGACTTTATACTGACCCTAAAGCCACTTTCTTGGATTGGTGCTTTGCCCAGCGTCATATCAGGCTTTCTTCGTTTCCTTGCAATGCGCAATATTTCGTTTTTCACTCGGGGATTGCATGATGTTTCTTTTCTGTTGCAGGACCGATATCAAGATTTGAAATGTAATTCATACTCAGGAATGCAATGTACAAAAAAAAAAAAAGAACAACAAAGGCGGCACAAGGGAAAAGCCAGCAGCAAAATGTAAGTTAATGATCGTTCAAGCTGTAAGTCAAGAAGCGGCCCGTCTTACCTGGTTTGGTCTCTTTAGGCTTCTCCCGACTGCTCCAAGAGGTCGAATGAGAGTAAGAAGTTGGCTGAGCTGAAACCAATTTTTTATTCACACCTTAAGTTAGTTTAAATTACTATTTCTTCTAACCGTAAATCAAAACAATTTCCCGCTTAAACCTAAACGGAAAAATTGCTTTTGTTTGCTTTCTCACACTAACAACACATGCATTCGTTTCAAGTTCATTATGAAGAGCATTAAGTTATAATCAGAATCTTTAAAATTATTTGTTGAAGAAAAGACTCTCGATGTCATTTTTCCTTCCTTTCTTTTTTTCAATAAAAAAGTATCTTTACCATCTCTGTGGTCTCGCCGCCTATCCCTGAATGTATCTGAAAACAGGAATAGAGAAAAAGTGGACTGGTCAAGTATTCATGTTCATTCAGCGTAAATTACCAACAAGAGGCGGTTAAAACAGCGACAGGCCATAAAATATGGCATTCGTGTAATTTTATCATCATCATCAAAGTGCTCACTTTGTGTACATGTGAATGAAAAAGACCTTCTGTCCTGAATTGGAGCTCGAGGCAGTATTATCCGCATATGACTTGTAATTGTATGGCGATAAAACGATATCGTGGCAATTCGTACATAACCGAATGATATTGTCTTCGAGTTAAGCTGCATCGTTTTGGGTTATTTATCTATTGTTATGGAATTTAAACAGTGATAAGAAAATTAAATAGCCCTTGGCAAGTTTTATCGATTAAAAAAGCCGCACACAAACTAATGGCTCTATTGTATAACATGCACATTTATCCAACCAATACCTACACAGTTCTTACCGACTGGACTTCGGAATTCAGATTCTACTCACCATCTTCAAATGAACTCCTAATATCCCTTGGAAACCTCTCAAATGAATCTGAAAGGTAAACACTGAGATGTTCAATGGGTTTTCGAAATAAATAACTGAATGTATACAGTTGGGAAGGGGAGTTTGAAATTGCTGCTGTAACTGACGTATGGTTTCTCGTTTTCAAGAGTCTTTTACGAAAGTAAGAACTGCGCGAAAACTAGCTAGTTTGAATGGGATATATTTCTATTTTGAGAAGTTTGAGAGGTCGCGAAAACTAGTGTGAATACGATATACTTCTATTTTGAAACTGTTCGACAGATTTTTGCTGTTTGTTGTTGTTGTTGTTTGTTTGTTTTTTTTTTTGCATGTAATTTTAAATCAATTTTTTGGTTCTCATATTTTAGTTTATGCAGCCGGCATTTCAACAATTACGGATCAATCGACCAACCGAAGTAATAAGAAAAACACGGAACCTACCCCAAGCCATGGAGTACGATTTTTTGTTTTGACGTTGTTGTTGTATTTCTGATTAGTTAAGGAACAATAACTAAGCAACAACAACATCGACAAACAAACAAACATTTCCATCCAAATAACATCATGCATTTGCTACTGATACAAGTTACAAACCTCTTCCTCCTCCATCACCCGAGGTTATTATTGTTTTCGTCACTGTTGTTTTGCCACCATCTCGATCGTAAGTTACCTAAAACCGTTAAACACTGTTATCAGCATTTTAAATTCTTATTCTAGCAAATCATTACGCACATCCGGGTTACCGTGAGATGCGCACGCACCACCGCGGGTCAGTGCGCTGACATTCTCGTTCCCAGAGCCTACGATCTGTTCTGTCAGCGGTGGGATCGTCAGGCTCTGGTATTAGCCATTACCGGATGACATCCGGTAGCACATGTCTAATTCGTCAAGTTGCTATTGTGCCTGCTCTATTCTCGTCCGTGGAGCTCTGGGCATGACAATTCTGACAACAATCGAGAAATTTGAATTCCTATCGATCGAGTCATGGTTTTAATAGTCGATCTAACAGATCGACTAAAAGCTGTTCGGGATCCTCTAAATCTCCTGCAGTTAGCGGAGAACCTGGAGCTTAAAAAGGAACAAACTAATACGAAGCTGCCGTTCGTTCCGAAGTTGTTCAGGAGAACGATTGTCCCTGCATTTTGCTCACGGGCTTTGGGTTTGTATCTTGCCTGAATAAAGGTATTGCATTTGCGTTATACTGAATTGTATTACATTCGTCTGGTTTCTGTTGTGTGAGAATACCAACTGTGTACTTATCGCTTCGCCACTAAATGCTACACTGTATTACGTTTTACCAAATGGAAAATTTCCACAAGCATTTGGAGCCCAAGTTTTTAAGCATCAACGTCAAGAGGTCACTACAAAAGTTGATGAGACAGTTACATTTAAGTTTATTTATGGACAAGCTGTAGTTTTGTAGCAAATACTGTAGCGAGAAAAGAATCGTTGGCATTCAGCAACAATCTCTAATACTTTGAATTCTTACGTGCTTAACCAAATAGCAAAATCTGGTCACTTAATCTGCCCTAAGACACATTCTTTGCGTGGAAATTGATCAAGTCAGTATATTTTATATGTAATGCCCTGATTAATTCAACCGGAAATAAAATGTTATGCGTAGAAGCCAAAAAGCTTTAACGGCCTTAACATGGCCCTCAAAAACTTTGAAGGCCATGTTTGCCGAACTTCTAGATGGTGCCAAACAAGATATTTTGGCCCAAGTGAAAGGGTCTATTGACCAAGTATTATGGATTTCGAAAGTGTTGAAGTTGAGTCTGAGGATGCTCAACCCGGTACAGAGGCCAACTCAGAAGACAACCCAGATTCTGCAGTTGCAGGAAAAATTGACGAATTCATTCAACCAAAGAAACCTGTCAGTGACGAGGGAATAAACAGCGACTCCTTTAAGTGACTTGCAGAAGAATTCACTGTTACTGAGAAAACATCTCCTGCTATTGATGCAAACTTGGCTGAGATAGTCAACAGTCTGCTTCCAAAGGAAAAGTTAAGTGTGGTACAGGCCAAATACCTCAGCCCAGAAAATTGCACTAACCTGGTGGCTCCCAAAATTAAGAAGCAAATTTGGCAGCAGTTACGTCAAGAAACAAGAAACACTGATTCTGCATTCCAGAAGGCACAGTTCTTGCTAATATCAGGCCTTTATGCAGTTCTCCAGATGTGCAATAGTTCAAGTGGGGAACAAAAGAATGCTCTGACTCATACAGCAGTCCTTTTGTTGTCAGCAAACAGAGATCTCAACCTGAAACGTAGAGATCTCATTCGC
>Ga0126336_10000371_pt1 | contig 17351 bp, 9 predicted proteins | sample SidCmetagenome_FD_92530 | JGI IMG/M metagenome (GOLD analysis project Ga0126336, IMG submission 92530) | Coral microbial communities from El Islote,Puerto Morelos, Mexico - Siderastrea C C metagenome | ecosystem: Host-associated > Invertebrates > Cnidaria > Coral | place: El Islote,Puerto... | reverse complement strand
TGTTTCCCAGCCGTACAATCAGCCTTGCTTTTTGGTTATAGTAAGTAATACAATGGAGAGAGTCAAACGGGCGTTTCGATTGGTCTGGGAGAGTTTGTTTGAAGTACAGACACACGAATAACGTAATGAGCCGCAAAGTTCTACGCGCGCAAATCGTGCGGGATAACCGATACCAAAACAATGTATAAAACACATAAATTCCATTCTGCCGTGCGTCTGTATTCTAATAACGCTAATAGTACAACGCTAAATTTTGGCGTACTCCCATTGGTTGAAATCGATCACGTGACGCGGTAGTAGCTATCAGCCCATAGTGCCCGATTTTGGCAATTTTCGCTCAAAATTTAGCGTTGTACATTAAAAACAATAGAGTCCTTTCGTCTCAGGCCCTGTGTGTGATAGGTTCCCTCGGAAATTTGGTGTTCAAACTTCCTAGAAGCCCTCGAACTACGTTCTTGGGCTAATATTTGTTGTGAACATCAAATTTCCTTGGGCAACCTATCACACGATAGTGTCTTCGACAGAAGAACTCTACTGTTTAAGTAGAGGACGTCGACACGTAGTACTCGTAGTGAAAACATCAGTCACGCTTCTCGCCTGCGACTTGTAGCATACTTACTTGTTCTTAACACCTTTTGATATCGCCTGTGCGTTATTAGAGTACACACGCACGGCCAAATGCAATCTATTTGTTAAATACATACTAACAACAACAAAAGAGTTACAATTTCCGAGAACAAGGTGGCTATCACGCGTAAAACATCATCATGTTTGCGTTTCAAGTGAAAACTAGACTTCGATCAGTCACGGTCTTCTGTCATAAACAGTTCTATATGAATGCGTTTCTACCTCAGTCGCTTATTCAAGCTCCAAACAATGAATTAACTTCAAACAATGAATTAACTTCAATAAAAAATTGAATTATCTCTTTTTCACTTTTACATTGTAATTCCAGATTACAATACAACACAAGTTTATTGTAATCGTTACACGGCTTCCAAACAGCCGGGGTGACCATTAAAACTTCTCAATAAGAAATAAAAATCATTCTTACGAAAACCACAACTTATGTTTTGTATTTTTTCCCAAAACTGAAGTATCTATAACTGGATTTCCTCTGACTTCCTAAGATTACTAAGAAACACCCTGTAATTACTAACTTGGTTTTTTTTCCCCTATTGTCAACTCTTTCCAAATCAAACTTGTATGTTTTCCAAAATGCTGTAAGAAAAGTCTGATATCGACGAATCTCATGGGGCAAAAAGGGCGGTGAAAAACGTAGTTTACTTCTTAAAAGTGTGGCCATGGCCCACTCATCTAACTTGTACAAATACACTGCAACTGCTGGTGCGGTATGTTGGACCTCGTATGCAGTGTTGTTTGCCATGCATTATATGTGAAAAATAACATCTTTACACAGAGCGAGCTGGCCATATAAATAAATGCCACACCCCTCGTTTAAAGCACTCTGTTGCCCTTTTTTCCACTATGCTAAAGAAATTTCCGTTTTCTTGAATCAAACGGCTCTTTGATTTTCCCGTTACTCGAAGAATCGAAATTTACCGAGCGAGAATCTTGCAGAAATCAACAATCGCCCTTTCACTGCAACGTAGTTCAAACTTGTCTGCAGCAAAATCATACAATGCGACAGGAGCCTGATGCGACTAGTCGATTAAGAAAGCTGTTGAGCAGTACGTATCTGTGATGCCGCTTATTTTGTGGAACGTGGTTCTGACTTGCGAGCCTGTGGATAAAATCAAATGGTGTGATATTCAAAAGAAAGGTGCTAAGGAGACACTCCTGTGGTACCACTTGTCTTGCAACATTAAAAAAAAAACCAAATGTGTCCAATTTATTTATCTTGGCCACTTTTTGGGAGTAACGTGGTCAGTTGGCTTGACAATTGGAATAGTCGGTTACCTCTCCTTCGAATGGAGCCTCATTCAATAAAAACAAGCAACAGCAACAACACCTTATTGCAGAGCAATAACCACGTTACCAAACAAGAAAAAATGGCGACTGGTTGGCTGTCGGCGCTAGGCTTTTGTTTTGATCCGTTGACCTGTATTATAGAACAACAAAATGTTGTTCTTTTCTTGTACACAAACATTCTAGTGTCGTTTTCTTCGTGGAGTGATTTCACGAGAAACATGAGGAAAAAATTAATGTACAGTGTCCAAATGGGAAAAGAAACAATATCAGTGTCGAACAGTACATAACTTTCTAGTAGCTAAATCACCGAGTTATCTCACCAGTTTTGAGAAATTACTATCAGCTTGGTTTTAGCTTACTACAACGTGAATCAAATACCATGTCACACACTTAGACATCTGTCTCAGACATCCGTTAGTATTAGCAGCACGACTATTATTGATTAGGAAAAATACAACTTTGTTAGGGTTGAATTTGATTCACGCGCTTCCGTAAGGGCAGCGGTTCCAACAGCATTAATATTATTGTTATACAAATACAACTCTCTGAGGGATGTATTTGTTTTAAGAGACTGAGCAAGTGCAGCCGCTCCGGCGGCACCAACGTTATTGTTATTCAAGTACAATTGTGTCAGAGCTGTATTTGAGTTAAGCGCCTCAGCAAGCGCAACAGCTCCAGAAGAACCAATACAATTGTTATTCAAGTACAGATCTGTCAGGGTAGTATTCGTTTTCAGCGCCTCGGCAAGCGCAACAGCTCCAGCATCGTTGATGTTGTTATCAGGCAAAAGCAGCTCTGTCAGCGTTGTATTCGATGTAATTGCCTCAGCAATCGCAGCGGCTCCAGTGGCACCAATGTTATCAGAACGCAAATACAACTTTTTCAGAGTTGTATTGACTTTAAGCACCTCTGCAAGCGCAGCAGCTCCCTCGGCACCAATCAGGATTCCTCTCAACAAAATCGGCATTTCTGTCACGGCTCCCACTAAATGCAACTGCGCAAGAGTTGTATTCGTTTTCAGCGCCTCTGCAAGTGCAGCAACGCCAGGGACACCAATGTTAGGATCACACAAGTGCAACTCTCTCAGAGTTGAATTTTTAATAAGCGCCTCTGCAAATGCAGCAGCCCCGTCATCATGAACACTACCAAGCAGTGACAACAGTTCAAGAGTGGCATTAACTTTAAGCGCCTCAGCAAGCGCAGTTGCGTGACTAATTTTATTGACAGTTAAATTCAACTTTGTCAGACTTGTATTTACTGAAATTGCTTCAGAAAGCCCAACAACGCACACATCATCTAACACTCCCATGTCAAACATGCAACTTTCAAGTGTCAGAAACGAGCCAAAAACACGTGCCAATTCCACGTGAAGGTTGCTCTCTTCTTTTTTACTTTCTTTGATGCACCCTAATGCAAGATAAAGGTCACCCCTTGACTTGACTTGAGTTGCCATACTCTTGATAAGGGCAACTGCTGTTTCTTCAGATTGCATTGCTAGCATGCCACATGTGAACAAGAGCACCTGTCTCAACTCATGGAAATATCTGGTGTCAGTAACCAAGCTCTCAGGACTTATTTCTTTACTAAGAAGCTGGCAACAGATATAGTAGGCTGCAAAAACCTCCTGGAAACTTTTATGCAGGAAGCCGTATTGCAAACATGGTCTTCGCTTGCTACTTCCAGGCTGAACCGACAGAAATCCGAATCCAGGCAAGTCACTTGTTTGATGGTTAATCTTCTTGCCCTCGAAATACATCTTGTCCTCAAGCAGTCCATTCAGCGCTATCGAGCCAAGCTGTATTAATTGAGTTTTGTAAACTTCAATCAAATCCTCGCTGATTTCGGGTAATCCTTGCTTTCTTCGGTATCTTCTGAGGACACACTGTACTATTTCCAGGAACAGCTGAGTTCTACTTTCTGGGAAAACACCTTGAAAGTCTTCACAAAGAAGGCAAAGAAGTGCCGTGTTAAGAGGATTTCTCATCAAGTCTTTCAAGCTTCTATCATTCCTCAATTTGCGCAAGAGCTTTTCGCCCAATTCCGTCACGGTTTTGAAGTACTTGGCTATAAAATCTTTTGCATCCTTTTCAGTAAAACCTTCAATCTCTAGTAGAGTGTCACAGAATTTTCTCACCGTTATCCCAGCCTCGTGTCGTGCTGTAACCACTAAGTGACATCTCGAAAGCACTCTACCCTGCATGATCTCCGAAAACGCTGGCAATTTACTGGTTGGTAGCTCATCCAGTCCATCAAGTATCAGTAAAACGCTTGACTGATTGCGGCGGATAAACTCAAAAAATTTCTCTCTGTCTTGTTCTTGAATATCTCGAGGCAGAAGTTGATCATCAAAGGCCTCCCAAATGTCAGACGTGATGTCTCGACATTTCAGCGACAACACTACTTGGAATTTTGGAAAAGAAGCTTCTGTTTCACCTTCTTCCACGGCCCAATCATAAGCAAGTTTGTTGCAGTAAGTTGTCTTTCCCATGCCAGGATTTCCTTCAATTAACACTGTTCTTGGCTTTGGGCATTCTTCGTGTGGTTGGAAAATTGCAGACATTTCAACTCCTTCACTTGTCGACGTTCCTCTCGTTTTCTTTTTCTTGACCATTTTGAGTCTTGTGAAGACATCACTTAGGTGAAAGTGAAACTCTTCACACCAAGGAAAGGGTGCAAGCCATCCTTCACGGTTCTTGTACAGTTGACGAATCGCGTCAATAACCTCACTTGGATGGAAGGCGCCTGGAAGGAAAATATTCTCCAGTAAGGTTATCAGCACAGGAATACTTGGTTACCTCTCCTTCGAATGGAGCCTCATTCAACAAAAACAAGCAGAGCAGTAGCAGATCCAGAACTTTGTTATAGGTGTAGAGTTGAAGCCAGAAGTGAAAATGTTTTAGAACTGATTTTAAAGAATAAGCTCTCGAACTTATTTGTCTTTGATAAAAAGTGGGGCCTTTGCCCACCCCCGCCCCCCAAACCCATCCCCTAGATCTGCACAGCATACCTACTTTAATATGTGTGCATTCACCAGTTTCCATTATTTGTCATATCACTGGCCGATCAGAAAAGTTCTTACAAGTAAAACCAAACTGATGTAAAGAGACGGATTGCTTGTGGAAGGAGTTCATTGACAAGGGGAAGGTTACATTAACCACGTTAATTCATTTTGTTTTTTTAAAAACGTTCAAAGTAACTTAACTTGTCCCTTGTCTTGATAACATTTCATCAGAAAACGAAAGCAGAAGAAGGCTTTTCCGGCGCTCTTTGATTTTTTGGTGATCCGTTACATATCCTTAACGTCTTCGAACGAACAACACACAAACTAGCCTCACTTTCGCACTTGCAAGTTGGCACATTTCTTGACGCATTTTGAAACACAATGACGGCACGCAAGCACGTGGTCAATGGTGTAAGGGAAACAGGTAGGCAGAAAGAAACCAGACAATGTCTGTTAACTTACTTTTCCGCGAGTTAAGGACGGTGCGTCCTAATACAGAGGTATTTTGCAAAGGTTATGACTGTGGGAAAAAACCAGATCTGAGCAAGACCTACTGGAATCTCAAAAGAAAAATGTGGGTAACCACACATTTTTTCAGATAAAATACCAACAATGTATGGCATTTTCTTCCCAAATTTAAGCTCAATTTTATCTCTGAAAAATGCGTGGTCGCCCCCAATTTTTTTAGGGGGGGGGGGGGATTCTAATAGCCCTTGCTAAGATTTGTTTTTTCCACAGTCATAAACTGCGCAAAAAATACCGTTGTATTAGTAGGTAAATTGAAACCGAATATCTCGGACAGAAGTGCGTTTCTCGAAAGTCCCGAAACTTTTCGGGCCGATATTGGGCTCCATAATTCACACTGTAACTTGTAAACAAATACATTTCTAAGTAGAAACGTTGTTAAAAGATAAACGTTTCTAGTCTTAAACACACGATAAAATGACAGCATTGAAGAATAGAATGGTTCACATTTGTACAAATGGCTTTTCGGAGCCGAAAAGTCTTCGCGGCTTTCGAGAAACGCACGCCAAACCCGAGATGCGCAGAACAAGTGCTCAGTAACAAAAGGAGGCACCGTACTTAAATGTAAGTTAAACTGACCTTCAACTCTTGCTTTTTCACTCCCCGCTCTCAAAGTTTCCAACTTTTCTTTAATGTTGTTCATTTCAATTTTCATCTGCCCAAGTTTGCCTCTGATGTCATCTGAGGACCAAAATTTATGCGAAGTTTAGTTTAAATGCAGGCCAATCTAGTACCTAGGCGATCTCCTCCCGCTCACTCGACTTGGCGCGAAATATCATGACGTCACCGAATGAGTCACGATGAGTCGCCCGTCGGTGACGTCACGAAATTTCGCGTGAAGAGAACGCCTGGGTACTAGGCTGAATGCAGGAACTGCCAGCACCTTTTACAAAGGTATACCAGGCGTGCGTTTCTCGAAAGCCTCGAAACTTTTCGGGTCGATTTTGGGCACGATAATTCACACTGTATCTTGTAAACAATGAAGTCTTTAGCATGAAACTTTGCTATTACGTTAAACATTTCTTATCTTAATGACAAGCTAAAATAACAGCTTTAATTTGTACAATGAGTAGTTCATACTCATTGTCGCAGTTTTGGATTCACTTCTGATTTGTTGAGAAAATGGCGCGAAATTTAATTCAAAACGTACATCAAAACGTTTGCTACAACATTTTCCACCGCTTCGCGTTTCCACCTAACTCTCTTACTGCAATAAGACAGATACTGAAATTGTTGAATTCTTAACACATGCATGCCACACGTGACGTGGATTGCATGCATGAATATTGCAGGAATGATGCAACAAGTTAATGCATAAATACACATCAATCTCTACGTGTATGTGTTGTAGTTCAATTTTATCCTTGGTTCAATTTTTATTTTCCTTTGTTCTTTTTTATGTTCATATATGATAATGAATATGAAACAAAAGAAAATAAAAATTGAACCAAGGATAAAATTGAACTACAACATATGCACACATGATGCCGAAATCTGTCACTCATGCCCAATACTGCCGCACTGATACGGACCGTTATTTGCCGTTGACGGTCCGTAAATTTCGCACGGATGTAATATCCTCTATACTATATATGTGAACTGAGGATGAAGTATGAAAAGATGACGAGCAGAATAGATCTGGCCACGTTTCCAACTGTACTGAAGATAAAGATATAAGTTGATAGATCCAGACATACCTTCAGAAAAAGAATCCAGCTTTTCACCGATGTTTCCTACTTCACTTTTCATTGCTTCAAGGTCACCTCTGATTTTGCCTGAGAATGGAAATAATTTCGGCCCTTTTTTAAAGTTTGAACTCATTTAATTTATCTTAAATAAGAAGAGCCGTTGACCTCTCTAATACAGACACCGAAGAGACGGAGACGAGTGAACCATAGAAATGGTCAAATTACAGAGGTAGAGGTTACAAGAATTTTGGTCTCCTTGAGGCCAAGAAAACTTTCCATAATAGAGAAGTCCTTAAAGAGAGGTTTGGCCGTAAGAGGTTTCCTGAATCATTCCATCTTAATGGAATGGTGATTAATTCAGTTATGAATATTGCTAAAGTGCTATAACAGGAATTGATTGATTTATCGAAATAATGGCTGTCTGTCCTAATGGATGTAATTGTCCTAACTTCCCCAGGTTGTCACAAAAGGAATTGTTACCTACAACCCTGGCCATTAGACCTTGGGACACTTGGTAATACTTCAATGAGAAGTAAGACAATATAACCTCCACTGCAATTAGAAGTCTTTCATAAGTTTTATGATCATCTGTGCCCCTCTACCCACCTCCCCAAACAATGTCGAAGATTAGTCATCAGTTTCAAAACCTGACTTTGTACAGGGGGGAGGGGGGCGAGGCAAGAGTATTTTTCAAATGACGCTAATGGAACGTGATTTGAGCAAAGTGTCCCAAGACTAATGGCCATGGTTGTAGCTAACGTGACATATCCTGCTTACGTCAACCTGCAGGGCTTGACGTTTGACTCTGGGCTTATTATTTTGGGATACATGGAAATTAAACAGACGTGAAATCCAGGAAATCCCATCAACCAATTCACAAAACAACAGACATCCAGACGATGGAATACCTCTTTTGGGCCAGATACACATCTAAATATTAAAGCTCTTAATTGGTAATTGCCCGTTGATTATTTGGGCACCAATTAACCATCACAAAATTCCCCATAACAGGGAGAGATGAGGAGGGAGTGGGGGAGAGAAGGCTGTATGAGCTTGGTTGCATCTCAGATCATTCTTTTATAGGTTAGGCTTTATTTCATGTACTATCATTTATCAGGGAAAGGGGTGTTTGGTGTAAATTTCAAATTTCAGGTATTTATGGGACAGTCTTACAAGCAGGAACAAGTTGGTTAATCCAGTTAATCTTTGTGTCATATATACTGCAGTTGTTTTGATTGGCCAAGTTCTTTTTCTTTGTTCTTTTTTTTTTTTTTTCTTACGTGGAACTCAACTTTGTTGTGGTCACGTCAACAAAGGAAAAAAGAATAACAATATTTGTACATCTAGACTAGACAATCTTGGTGAACAATTTTTTTAATAACTTTCTAGAATTAAAACTTAAGTCCCTAAAAGGGTCAAGACGAAGCCATCAGTGAATAAAGAGTGTGTGTGCCCCAGATTACAAAATTCTGCAACACTTACGCAATTAATCAGATCGCACAGTTCAATTCACATGAACTGCATCACAAGACTGACCTTCATCCTTGCTCCCCCCAGCTGGGACTGTCAAAATATCCTTGATCTCTTTCATCTGCTCCAGTGTGCCTTTGATGCTGTTTTCCAGTTCACTTCTCATCTGCTCAAGCTTGTCTCTGATGTTGTCTACCAAGTTAAAAATAAGATAAAGTAAAGTCCATCCTTTGGATAAGAAAAGAAGGCATGGTATTTTTCTGCGTATAAGATATATAGCTAGGCTAGCCTAACAGTGGAGCCTCTAAGAACCTAGTGATTTAAGAACCTACAGGCTGAAATTTGGCATTTATAAAATACCCAAAAATATAAGAACCTGTTCAGCCTGGCAAAGAAAAATAGGTTCTTAAACAAAAAATTCACTCCAATTTTGATGGTCAAAATTCTGGATTTTAATTGTGTGAGAAACTTCTGACAAAAAGTTATAATGTGTATATAAAGCAGGAGTCATGCAGGTCTGTCTATCCATTTTTAACACAAATATATATATCCAATAATTAAGAAAATATAGACATATAAAATACATATATACTCTAGAATGTATATGGATGTAGTCCTAATAGGGCTTGTTTTTTCTTCATCTGACACATATGCAGTTCAAACACCCACTATTTCTGCCAATGGTTACACTACGACAACCTCTGAAAAATAAGAACCTATTAAGAACCTAATCAGCCTGAATTGTGAAAAACTACCCTAACATATAAGAACCTGTTCAACCTGACCTCAAAAATTCTAGTTCTTATATGCAGGTTTTTACTGTATCAGACATCCTTCCAAAATGTTTGCTTGCTATTTTTCAAAAACAGAGAGGGGGAGGGACGTGAAGGCATCTATTTGAATATCACTCATGGGGACACTTCGTGACACTTACAATAAGTCCCAACCTGGGTGCTAGCAGGGGTGGGTAACCCCAAGTCATCCTAAATGTGACAGGTGGGGAGGCATCTGTTAGAATATCACTCATGGAGACACTGTGTAGCTTACATGAAGTCTGAACCTGGGACCTGGGAGTGGTGGACAACTCCTAGTAAGATGATGTCACATGCTTGTGAGCTAGCATCCTAAATGTGGTGGGTGGGGAGGCATCTGCTTGCATATCACTGATGGGGGCACACTCCTGATGCATAAATGCAGCTTGACATGGGACCTGGAGAGCTGGGCAACTGCTAAACTGATGATGTTGTATGCTCACTGACTCACATTCCAAGATGGGACGGGAGGGAGGTATCTACTTGAATGTCACTGGCAGTGGAACCTCATGATGCTTTTACATGAAAGTATGATGTGAGGTCATCGTTGTATGATCAGGACAATCAAAATCACCTTGCATGGATATACATATTTCATGAGTATGAGGCTCTACACAAACGCTGAAGGAGTTCCACTGAGGTTGCCTGTAGTTCTGCTCTAACAGTATGGGTATCTTGTTAGGTATTAAATTATCAATGGCTTTATTCAATCCTCTCTTTCACTTTCAGATGTGAGTTAACTAGCTCTGGGCACACCTCCATATAAAAAAATTTAATCGTCTCCAGTCCAGTGAATTCATTTAGTACAAAATACTCATTGGTCCCTGCACTTAAATCTTAGCATGGCATAACTTGGAGAATTACTACTCCCAGAATGGGATATTAGTTTGAACCACAAGGGCTAGATACCCCTCAGTATTTTGATACGTTTTGCTGTAAATAAAATTTAAAGTGTCTTGCCTACGACAAAGTAGGTGACTTCATGTTTAAACCCAGCTACACATTTTGATCATTATTTAAAAACTGATATTTTATGAATTATTTGACGTTGAGTTCACCAACAATTTCTACAAGGCTGACTGTTCTAAAATTACCTTCCATCTCTTCCAGCCTGTCCTTGATGCTGTCATCATCTTTTTTCCATTGTTCTAACAACTTCCTGTAATGTTCCTCACTGTCAGGGTCCATGCATTCGATTTTGAGGTTGTCAATAACGGCTCCAAAACTTTGTCCACCAAGTCTGATGAGGGCCTCTCGAATTTCCTGCCAGTAAGCATTAAAGGATGCATCGTCAATGGACACCTGGCTAGCATGACCGTAGAGAGTGTTTCTGTAATACTTTACTCGGGCGATGTCATCTTCAGGGTTCTTGTCTGTTTCTGCAGGAAGGCTATCCCAGCCAGCAGCAGGAGTGTTCAAACCACATATGTTTCTGAGCAGCACTGTAAGAAGAGTGATGTCGAAGCCTGCTGATGACACAGGTGCATGAGCAGGATACAGCTTTCCCCACTGTGTAGGGTTAAGGACTTTCTTCCTCCCTGTGTAAAGTTGTTGCAGTGTAGCATGCACTGGAGGGCTTAGCAAAACCTTATGAAGACTTGCCGGAGGATGTATTTTATCAAATGTCTGCCTTAGGGCCTGGGAGCCTACATCTACAAGAAGGCGACAAAGTCTGGCAAAGTTTGTTGTCTCCTTATTGGAGCCTGGTGGCAGGGGAGCAGAAGCCATGATGATCACCAAACCATCAGACCTGCGATCAAAGTTATAGTTTGGTTTGTTCAGGTTGGCTCATGTGCATGAGATGCAGTTTTTTACACTAAAATAAGGTTCCTGAACACTCAAACCCAGGAAGGCGAATCCCTACTATAATTTTTATGGTACTAGAACGGCTCTTTGTCCCGTCTTTACAGGGGAAAAATGGGTGCTTTGATTAAGATTACCACCAGGAGGACTCCCATAAAAAAAGAGGTGGGATGCTTGTCAAAAAATCTGAACAAAACCCTGACGGTACCACAATCTTGTGTTGCAGGTGTGATTTGAATTCATTTTCAGTGCAATGAGGTACAAATTCTGTAATCTGTTAGTGCTGTTACAAATGTTTAAGTTGGTTTATTTTTTCTGTAAACATATGATTTAAACACCCCCCCCCCCCTCGCTATTAAGCCCCTTCTCCCTTCATGAGGCCATTGCCTGTCATATATACCAGGCTAACGCAATTGGTAGTCATTTTAGATTTTAACCCTCCTATCTTTTCATGGGAGACATCACTGTCCCCGACTGGGCCACTTTCAACAAGATTCTGTACATAAAAGCGAATAACATTTCCCTTTATGGTGTTCAGTGTTAAAAAGCCCCCATTTAAGTAACTGCCATAATCATAAGTCACAGGCACAACTAAGGTAGAAATAAGGTTAACAAGGGATTCAGCTAGTCTGCCACTGCCACTATGTTTATCTTTTCAAGTCCACAAGAAGGGGACACTTAACACCACAAAGTCACTACAGGCCAAAACTTGGTTGCAAAGTGGATCCTTTCAAGGGCAACAAAAGCATTTTGGGAAGGTAACTGGTAAACTTTTTTTTCACCTTACATAATTTGAGCTTCTAAAGCACCTTTTCTTATGATAGCTTTGCTTACCCTTGACTTCAAGCCTTTAACAAATTATTCCCTTTATCAGATGCCAAACAAAATGCAGTAACTATGAAGGTAACACCTGTGGTCCCTCTGCAAAGAGGTGATGTTTTCCTGCAATGAACGTTGAAAGCATTTATCATACATTGTTTAGTGGTCACTCAAAGTGATTATAACTTATAACCAGGTAAAATGAATGTTTAATTCTCACTAAACATTCTTGTAACTTTTCAATTGAAAGATTTATGACACCTCTCGGATCCCTTTCAGGTCTGGTGTTCTCTAATAAAGAAATGCTGTAAACAAAACAGACACAAATTTCTCAGAACTTGACATTTGGAATGCAGTCAAATTTCTATCTTCAAGTGGAGGGGCCAGAGGATAAAAGGGAGCAGAAACTCTATTGTAGGTGAGAAAAGAAACAGCAAAAAACGGGATGGTAGCATGCAAGAATTTAGGGAGAAGTTTGGCAATTTATTTATTGCATAACATTTTCCAATAGAAAAAACACAAAGACCTGTCAGGCAAAGGGTGTGAACTGGGAGTAAAGGTTTTCAGAAAGAAAAAAGATCACACCCATCTTCCCTTCCTTGCCTGTGTACAGACACTAATTTTTCACAATATGTTTTGCAACCAAATAGTCACTGAAACCACAAAATATCTATTAAAAACATAGACTAAAAATAAGGTTAATACAAATGGAAAACTCAGACATTAGCTTTGTATAGCTACTCTCAAGTTCGAGTTGAATTAAATTTTTGTATGCAAGACTTAAGCTTCTGTACATGTATACTTCCAAAAAATGCTTTTTGCCATTTGTGTTTGCGCTACTGAGCAGCGTTAGGCAAAATTTATCTTTCCAAAAGTTGTCTATTTTTGTTTTTCCAACTCGAGCTTTGTTCCTATGATTGCTGTTTGTTTATGAGGGATAGTTTGAAACTACAGTCAAAGCTCTCCTTGTGATCACTCTCGTAAGCAACCAGCTTTAGTTATGACCAGCATTGTGAAACCCGTTTAAATTGTCACTAAGTGACAATTTAAACGGCTTTCACAATGCTGTTAAGTCTTAACCTCTGTAATGAAAAGCTCTTGTAAGCGACCGCTCCCGTAAGTGACCGCGACCACTTTTGTAAATCACCAACGGGACTTTTCCTCTGTTTTTAAGTTGTCGTAAGTGACCACTTGACCAACACTTTAATAAAAGCACTCAGTTCTTGATCAAATCTAGAGTACTACATAACACAAGTGCTTATGCCAAGCTTCATGCTAAAAGCTCTCGTAAGCGACCACTCTCTATTGTTTCATCCTGTGGTCGCTTACGAGAGCCCATCCTCGTAAGCGACCAGCTCTAGTTACAACCACTTTTTTGAAATCCCGAGGTGGTAGCTTACAAGAGCTTCGACTGTAGTTGAATAATAATACTATTGAATATATTATAATAACATTAAATAATAATATTAAACAATTCAATAATAACAAATTATTGAATAATATTGCATCATTGGATGGACGTTTGTAGAACGAGTAATCCTATGTCATCACATGCGGTGTTACTGTTACTTTTTTGGTTTGTTTATTGTCTTTTTGTTTGACACTTTGCTCTGTGACTAGTCACGCAAGACTTGCGCAAGTCACACAATGGCATGACCCTTCTAAAATATTTGTCCAGGGAAAAAAGTCTTTATGATAGAAATTAAGCCACAAAATTAAATAGCTTGCAAGGAACATGGAGAATGGGCTTCAGAGGAGATTGTTTTGTATTACCGGTATTTTGTTTGTCCCATTTCTTAGTTATATGTGTCAGTCCATGAGTAATGTGAGAACATTCACGCTTCATCTTACGTAAATTTGCTAAACCAGCCAAAGTGCACGTTTTCTAGCAAACACTTGTGTTTTTTTTCTTTTTACACTTTGACTCCATGACGTTATGCAAAAGCAATGACGTTTTCTGGAAAAGAGTGGTCAAATGTCCACAGGGGTCAAACCAACGACACATGCGCAGTTCCCGCCATATAATAATTTTACAGATCCGATCTGTTACAAATGACATGCTTTTCAAATTAAGAATAGTCGATTCTCCGCTATGTTATTGCTGTGGTGAAGAAATAGAGACGTTGGAACACTTTTTCTTTTTCTGTGAAAGGGTACGCACTTTCTGGAAGGAACTAAACACCATTCTCAAATCGCAAAAGATAACTTCTAGTTCTTTTGACATTTAAGATGTTATTTTTGGCCTTTGAACAACAGTATTTTAGTTAATTACATTATTCTCGAGAGCAAATACTTCATCTACCGTTCTAAGTTAAATAAAACCCCCCTCTCTACTCCCATACTACTAACAAAATGTAAGCCGAAAACATACCAAATCGAGCGTTTCATTGCGAGGAAAAACAACAAACTATACCTTCACAATAAAAAACGGGAACCCTTCATTTCACTAATGGAGCAGTAGCTATCACCTCCGCGACGAACTTAAGTTAAACTACAGGTATTGCTAATTTTGTAATCTTCAGGTACCATAGCATTGTATAGGTATAATGTAGGGTGTAGTTTAATGTTTTATCATGCTGTAGTGGTCAACAGAACATGTATACGTAAATACGTAAATGTGTAAGTATTTAAGTAATTATGTAAATTAGTGGGTAGGCATGTAAAGTTTATTTGTAGTTTCTTTATGTCTTGAATTCTATATTCAATAAAAAAAATTAATAATTACTTCAAAAAAAAATAAAAATAAATAGATAAATAATTTTACAAAAGAAAATACAGAGAAATATCGAAAGTTTCCCTTAAACCGCCAAACTTAACGCCATTTCTGAAAACTTAAGCTTTTTGCTTTGAGCAAGTGTTCAGAATGAAGTAACTGGGATCCACAAGTTTTATCGGCGCGAAATTTGGTTTATCGGGACATTTTATGTATCGTTTTCATACAAACTTTGCGCTCGTAAAAGCCTGAACTGATTCAAACTTCAAGGCTCTGAAAAACCGGAAGTGACGTTTTTTTGCGCTTGACCACTGTGAAGGTCAAATGCACTTTTACATGCACAATGAGCCAGTCATGCAAGAAGAAAATGTGACTTGTCAAGATTGGCCTTTGAAACTTTTTGTATGTATTACAGTATAATCCTGATAACTCAAACCGTTGGGTAAAACAACATGTAAAACATTTAGAGATATCGAGTTATCGGAAGTGTAAATGAAGGCAAAAATATGGTCAAATATTTCCGCAATGGTAATTAAATGGAACGTTAATTTCCACGACCTTGCAGTCTGATTTCCATCATTTTTATACCTCAAATTCTGGATCAAGTCCGGGCATTCTTGACACACAGAAAACAATAGCTTTGCTACACTCTGGCACATTGTCTATAAAGAAACTGCCCCACACACCTGTAGATCTGTTTTTCCCGTTCAAATTTAAATTCAGTCATGAAATAGATTTGCTCCAGTTGTGACCACAAACTGTTCCTTGGTTTTAATTGTGTTAATTTCCCTTATTTTGAAATTTTACCCCCTCTTTTGCGTTAATTTCCTTTACTGGGGAGTAATTTTCCCTTCAATTCGTGTTAATTTAAGTCGCGTTAATTTCAAATACCTTGATTAATACAAGCGCTAATTTCCTATTTAACAACTGTTCGCCGAAGGCAAAGTGAATATTGTGGAATTATTCCACATTATTCGCGGAGCCTGAGGAGAATAATTGTTTTAGTATAATTGCTCAGGTGATTATCAGAGCAAATGCATTTTCTTTTTTCTTCCTTCAGAAACATCAAAAATTGCACAGTGGCCATTTTAAAAATTAGCGCTTCAGTATTATAATCACCTCGCATGGGGTGATTATAGCAAGATATGATGAAATCCTCGACCAATCAGTGCGTGCGCTTCTCTATAATCACCCAGTGTGCCACAACTGCAGACTGCAGACTGCAAACTACGGACTACAAACCTCTCACCAAAAACTGACGACACGTCATGAATTCGCGCGCCAGTCAGTGTAACACAGACTGCTGATTGCGGACTGCAGATGGCGGACCAGGGGTAAAATGCAGACTGAGGGTAAAATGCAGACTGCAGATCTAGACTAAGGGTAAAATGCAGAATGAAGACCACAGACATTGGGTAAAAATTATGCAGAATGAAGAATACAGACTGCAGACTAGGGGGGAAATGAGAGAAAAGACAGTCGGAAATACGTCTGCACTCATAGAAGTTAGTAGAAATCTATTTAAATCTATTTACTGTGGTCAAAATGTTTGCTTTTTTTTTTCACATTCCCAGACAATCCTTCGTGGAAAAACTGTTCTACTCCTCAATTAATAAGTAAACTTTCCTATTAGAAATATGAAAAAAAAATGCAAATATTTTGACCATATTAAAGATTTTAATAGATTTCTAAGAACTTCTAGGAGCGCAGACATATTTCCGGCTGTCTTTTCTCTCATTTCCCCCCTGGTCTGCAGTCTGTAGTCTTCATTAATATTTCTGCATTTTACCCCAGTCTGCTGTCTTCATCCTGCATTTTACCCCTAGCCTGCATTTTACCCTTAGTCTGCAGTCTGCATTTTACCCCTAGTCCGCCGTTTGTAGTCCACAGTCCGCAGTTTGCGTTACACTGACTGGCACGGGAATTATTGTTCATGATGTGCTGTCAGTTTTCAGTTAGGGGTTGCACTCTGCAGTTTGCAGTCTGCAGTAGTCGCACACCGATAATCACCTGAGCAAATTATTATACTAAAATAAGGTAAGCACGACACATGTCAACCAACACCTCCCCTCATGTCAATTTCAACTTTCAACTTCAACTTTATTGCTTCCATCACCTAATACATTGTAATATATTTATACTGACTCTTGCAATAAAAGTGATGAGGGATTCTACAGAAAAGCAAAAAAATGCTGGAATTTATAGATCCCTTCGAAAATTAGAAATGTGGTCAACTGGAATTTGCAGAGCTATATTATCATCACTAACTACTTATTACTTACATACTTAGCAATGAGAAATATAGCTAATTTTTTTTTGAAGAATTTCCTGAAGTAACTTGAAGTTTCTCATGAAAATAATCAAAGAAGCAAGAAAGTAAATTTTATTATATATATTATAAATTTTATTACATATTATAAGAGGGATACTTTGCCACTGCTGTTTTATCAATTATATTTCTTTTCATGTTTTTCTTAAATACATAAAATGATTTGGTTTTTCGTGTTTTGTTTTCTATACTATTCCATATTTTTGGACCTTGATAGGCCAAAGAGTACTGGCCAAGTCTGGATGATTTGCGTGGAAGA
>Ga0126336_10000370_pt1 | contig 17365 bp, 6 predicted proteins | sample SidCmetagenome_FD_92530 | JGI IMG/M metagenome (GOLD analysis project Ga0126336, IMG submission 92530) | Coral microbial communities from El Islote,Puerto Morelos, Mexico - Siderastrea C C metagenome | ecosystem: Host-associated > Invertebrates > Cnidaria > Coral | place: El Islote,Puerto... | reverse complement strand
TATATTTCTCTTTTTTGTATGCCGAATGACGCATATGAATGCCCAAAAGTGTTATTGAATGTTGATTAAAATGCAAATATCGTTATTGAATCTGATTTATGCGCAAATGTTCGTACTTTCGCGTTCATGAATGTCTCTTCGCGCAATTGAAGGCCGTTTCACGCAAATGATTGCGTATTTAATTTTCTTGTAATGAACAGCAAAAGGTGTAATTGTCTACATTTGCTTCCAAGCACATTTATAATAATAAGTGTTCTACATCTACATCTGCTTCTACATTTTATTAAGTCAGTAAAATCCGTATGGATATCACACCAACTGTACAAAATATTAAAAATATTAAAAGTATATAAAATATATAGGATTAAAATAGTTTGGCTCAGATACCATTTCTGAGCACGTTTTAAAGTTAATCAATTGTTTTAGATTGTTGTTTCATTGTGACAATCGTCACAATTTATTCAGTTTCATTTAGTTTTATTGTGACGTTAGTTTCATTTAGTTTCATTGTGGCATTAGTTTCATTTAGTTTCATTGTGACGTAAGCTTCATTTAGTTTCATTGCTACGCACATCCTGTGGCCTGCTAAAATCAGCAGTGTCATAAGCGTCCTATGTGTTAATTAGAGAGAAAGATGTCTAACTTAATGCTTGATCTTGAAAATATAATAATAAAGATGTAATGAACATTCAGCATGTTATGGGTGTGAGAAAAAACTCTGAGTCCCTGACGGGAGTTCTATAAACCAGTCGGGTGCTCAAAGCTCTGAGCCACAGGGAGACTGGTAGCGAACTTAAAGGTGAATGGTTAATCATTGATTCTGAGTTAAATTTTGATTGTTGCAGAACTCGTCAGGAGACACGCCTATCACAATTGCTCTGAAGAGTAAAGCCTGGTGTGGGCAAGCGTTTGAACTGCTGCATGCTAGGGGACTGGAACTCAGTACCTCGCTTCAGGACTCCACGGGCGACACAGTTTTCCACAAATGCGCACGTTCGGGCGATCTCTCGTCCTTGACCCATCTGTTAGCACTTGACAGCAGAGGGCCACTTCAGAAGAACCAGGATGGTGACACGGCGCTAAGAGCTGCCGCGCTGGAGGGCTCCGAAGCCATGACGCGGACACTAATCAATACGGTCAGCGGATTCTCGATGAAGGACAAAGTAGAAGCTCTTGAGCTGTTAGGCGTTGGCCTATTGGCTAAGGAGATATCACGTGATTGGGATATATCAGCTGTTGTGGGCTTCTGGCAGGAGTCTCTTGGGCTTCGTCGCACGCATGGTCTTGCTCTTCCAAACGTTGCACCTCGCGAGTTTCCATTGGAGTATTTCTTAGAAGCGAAGCTGCCGAGTGATCTGACGTCATTTGAGTCCAACCCGAGTTGTGTCACTGCACAGGCGCTGCAGATTTGTGACCGCGTCTTGGGCAACAACCATTCGCGCCTCCCCTCCCTCCTAGGTACCATAGGAGAAAGGTTTGCGCAGATTGGCGAGTTTTGCCGCAGTTTGAATATTTGGCTCTATGTTTTGGAAATACAACTTGAATCACTTTCTTCATCTCCAGAAGCGGTTGAGGATGTTCTAAACACGTTCCGTTGCTTCGCTGACGCTTTCGGTTTTGTTCTTAGCCGCAGTGGAAGCGTTCTGCAATTCAGAACAGTCCACCGAGTCGTTAAAAGTGCACTGAAAGGCCTAAAGACCTACCCAGCTCTGTACGAGGCACGTGACAAAATGATGGTTTACCTCCTTCACTACTTGTCCGCCATGTTGGAAGTGGCGTCAGCAGAGCACCATTTAGTGGTTGCTGTAGAAACGGCCAAAGTCATTGCCCGGACGGGTCTCCGCAGTACAACCGGATCCACTCTTCTGCATCTTGCTACAAACTCCAAAACTGAAGAGATCAGTTCTCTGAAAGAACACCTCCATTTTCCGAGCCTGCGTGTCTGCGAACTTTTATTAGACAGCGGTATTGATTTAAACGCAGTGGACAGCGACAGGAACACTGCCCTTCATGTACTCCTCACCAAAGGTCACGCGGAAAGAGATGTGCTGTGTTGTTTCCTAAACTCCGGAGCGCACCTGGATGCGCGCAATTCTTCAGGGAAGACTGTTCTTGACCTTGCGAGATGTGAAAAAGTTCAGCGTGTCATACACGCTGCTGATCACGTGCCTGGCCTCCAGTGCCTCGCGGCTCGCAAGATTATGGAACAAAAGATGCCGTATGAGGGGATAGTACCCAAAAGATTAGAATTATTTATACAGCTACACTAAAGTTAATAGGTGAATATTCCATTGGTAACAAGTACTTTTCGTGCCTTTAACCTTAGATGGCACTAGTATATTGTGCGATTCACGATTGGTATATTGCGTGGTTTACTACCTAAATTACCATTGCATTTAATTAACAGTTTACCCAAAGTAAACTTAGAAATGACCGTATAATCCGTATGCAGTGAAAACCGTGTAGAACATCGTTTACTCTGATGGATTTTGTCTCGGGTGCTAAGCAAGAAAATCATTCCCAGCCCTATTTTTTATGAATGTTTCAATCATTGTTGCAAACTAGAAGCGTAAAAGTTGATCCGCAGTAGTTTGATTTTTCTGGGGAGAAATAGACTGATTAAAGAGGTAAAGTGAAGTGAGGTAAAGAATCAGTCATAAGGCCCTGTTTTCCTACGTGTACACCTTGTATTAAATTTAGTAGAAGGTGTTAAATGCTCTTCGTTGTTCGAAAGAGCCATTACATTCAATAAGCAACGGGGAGATCAGCCAGGAACGGATCAGACACCGAGACTAGGAAACCTGGCTATGTGATCGGGCGCAATTGCTGCAGATTTTATTAACGAACTTAGAAAGTATATACTTCATGCGAAGACTCAGAACCGAGAACAGGAAATGGGTTTTAAAGAAATGCTTTTAAACTGCATATTGCACCAAGTCTCCGCGTGGGTCAATAACACCAATTAATACATTAAAATTAGTTAAAGCAACGCAGTTACAATATAAATTCGTGACAGCTCATCGACAAAGTAAACAAAAATAAAATAACACCTGATCTTCTCCGTAGATTTTGGTTGGAACACGTTTTCCAAACCAATCCTAACTCGACAAATTAAAAAGAAAAATAAATAACTACTTGTGAAATTTATTGGCAGTACACTCTATCATTGGACCAAAGTCCAAAGTCCACTGAGAACTTGAACTAACTACCCCCGTTTTAAAACTCCTACACGCGTTTCAGAAATCGAAATGCTCAACCTACTTCAGACCCCAAAACGATTTTTGTTACCCAATTTGAGACCTAACGTCTAATAATCTACCCCTTTTTATACAAAAAAAATATATACCAGTTAAATACCATTAGCTGAAACATATTCCAGAACTTAATTTGATTCCGGAACCTTAATTTGATATGCCCAATTTCAGACTAATAGGCAAAGCATGCCTTATATTAGAATAAAACGGTCGAAATCTGTCCCTACTTCGGACCAAACCTTGAAAAAAAAACGCAAAACAAAAATACCGTACCTACATACGCTGTCGGGCCCTATATAGTTAATTATACGAGGGAGTCCCCCTTTTCCCCGCCCCAATCTCCCCGTATCGCAAACGATCTCTGCATTGTGTGAGTACTTCATTTATTGAAGGTGTTTCCTTGCCTATTTCACATTGTTCACACGCATCAGAAATAAATGTTTCTGAATTTATAATATTTAAATATTTTGTACACAAATCAATCGCGCTGTCTCTGAAAGTCAGTGTGTAAATCGTGGTCCGTATTCGTTCCTTGTCGCGGTTTAGATGATTTGCAGGCTGTCAGGATTTTTTTCGTAACAATACTTCTAGGTCCTTTATTTGAGGTCAGTTCTCAGTCCTTCTCTCCTGGGTACGCCCTAATGTCCTTGGTCTGTAGTCCTTCCCAGCTTCCACGCAAATTTCGAGTGTTTGACGGCAGACGCTGTCAAGGGCCTGGTGAACCTAGGAAATCAAAGGCCAATGAGTATCTCGAGGAACCAATTTTTTTGATGATTTATTTAAAAGTTGAATAGATTGTGCATTGTTGCGATGCTATGAGCTCCCAAAGTTAAGATTTCGAAAAACGCGACTCCGTGTACAAGTTTTCTCCTCGTGGAGAAGACAACACTTCTTGATTTTAACACTCATTGATCAGTTAAAACCTCTATTGTGTCACAACAGAAGCCGATTGTAGGATTTCGAGTTCCATTGAAAGTTGTGAACTTTTAAATGAGTAAAATCGTCCTCGTTTAAATGTGAAGCCTTGAATATTTTGATAAAAAGCCTGTTTGAAAAAATTGCTTCTGTTGTGACAATCTACAATACACCTAGTTTATCTGTCTGCTGTATCAGTTCAGGAAATTCTATATCCGCGCTGTATTCTTGGACACAAAATTGGTGGTTTTAGGGCTTCCGAAGGCTTACGGAATAAACGCGATTGTTTAGGGTAAGGTTATGCTAATTATGGAAATTAAATTCTAACAGCTATTGTTCACTGTCCAGAAAAGAACAATACGTTGCAAGTTAGAGATCGCGAATATTTGGATTGAAGAATACAAGCGTTTCCGAAGCTCCATGTTAGCTATATAGGAGTATTATTTTAGTTTTTGTTTTGTTTTGTTGGAAAACTTTTGAACGTTTGAACATAAAAAAACCCGGACTTCGAGAGTACTTTTTATTTAAAAATGCTTAAAAGTCACAAGATATCCGTGGCACACGATTTAACGCACGTGCAATTAATGATTCAGAAACTGGAAGTTTTACTGAAGAGCCTATTCATGAATATGTCGTGCAACGCTACCATTCGTCGCACTTTGTGCATACGCTTTAAATAAATACTGATGACGTAGTTTCTCACCCGCGGCCTTAAGGGGATTAAGGCGTTTCCAAGCAGATATTCAACGAAAAGAATTGTCGAGTAACCCTGTTACTTCGCCTGAGAAGCTCGCATTTCGAAAATCACTCTTTCTAAACTTTGAATGTTGTTTTCCGAAATTCCTCCTTCCTCTTTATAGGGCTTGTGGGAAATTCAGCACATATATTCTTAAATCTGAAAATGCCTCTTTTTTTTTTATCAAGCACCAAAGTTTCAGATTAAAGAAAGCTTCTAGTATGCGAAATGTATTTATATTTTTTATTTGTTGATAGCAAAGTGTTTACTTTGTACTACTTGTGAACTTGTCAAGTCTTCAAGATGTTGCAATTCATTTCGGTACCAGGTCAGCGGTTAAAATATCTTAAGTATGACATTCAAATGAGTGATTGAGCAGAACGTCTTGACGGTACTGTTTATTATGCCTTGTACAAGGTGGTTTCAACTTTTTATCCTTGGAGAAATCCTAAAGTGTGACCATTCAAGTGAACGCTACTGAGTAGTTCTGCGGTTCAGTTATGCTGTACGAGGCGGTTATAACTTTACGTCTGTGGATCAAATCCTAAAGTGTGACCATTCAAATGAAAGCTACTGAGCAGTACTTTCCTGTGGTGCTGTTTATTGTGTTGTGCAAGGAGATTCAACTTTTGAGTCTGTGGGTGAAAGTGTGACCGTTCAAATGAAAGCTACTGAGCAGTACTTTCCGGTGGTGCTGTATATTATGCTGTACGGCGCGGTTCTGACTTTGAGTCTGTGGATGAAATCCTAAAGTGTGACTATTCAATGAAAGTTACGGAGCAGTACTTTCCTGTGGTGCTGTTTATTATGCTGTACAAGGTGGCTCTAACTTTTGAGCCTGTGGATGAAATCCTAACTTGTGACCATTCAAATAAAAGCTACTGAGCAGTACTTTCCTGTGGTGCTGTCTATTATGCTGTGCGAGGTGCTTCTAACTTTGAGTCTTTGGATGAAATCCTAAAGTTTGACCATTCAGACGAAAGCTACTAAGCAGTGCTTCCCTGCGGTTCTGTGATACTGTATAAGGTGGTTCCAACTTAATAATAAGTGAGTAAAATCCTCAAGTCTCACCATTCAATAAAAAGCTGTTGAGAAGTAAACGTAGTTTAAAGGTAGTGTTGTTAATTTTTTCAACAATGTTCAATTTGTTAAAGGTTTAACAATTCCCAAATTTCCCATTTCAAGCAAGGACCTACTATCTTTCAGGTCACTTTTTTTTTACATATCAATTGTCTTGGTAATAGTTTGAAACGACAGAAGAAAAACAGTAAATACGAGGATGATGTTCAAAACGACAGCTGGTGAAAACCTTTTAAAGAGTTGAGTAGAGGCAAAACAAAAACAAAAAAGAGCAAAACAAAATCACTACTTTTGTCGGCCGAATGTGTACAACATTTTCTGTATTTTTATCCTGTGTGTACATTAATGAAATCATATATGTTAGTCCAGGGGAAAAAATGGTGAAAGCGATCTTCAGGGATGCGATGCAACTAGTTGGAAGCAGAGAAGGAGTCACAAATAACTCCAAAAAAATTCTGGGGTGCCAACCCACGCACGATGTAATGTTTCTATCGCTAAATTTCGTCTTTAAAAAGGACTTTTTCAGTTAAATTCTAGAATCGTAGCGTGCAATAAAAAAGAAAGTTAAATTTTCGTCACTTTCGATGTTTTAGTGAAAAAATTCAAACATCGTGTTTTGTGATTTAGGATTCTACAAACTGGAATACCTTAAAAGCAATTTATATATTTATAATTTGATTGTTTTCCTTTATTCAAGGCATAGAACTTTCTCTTGTTTAAAAAAACCTGAACAAATTGGTGTAACGGATTAAACGGTGTCCAATGAGTTCTAGTAAATCCGCAGAAGAATCTTTATGGCGTCTTGGTTGAAATACTGTTATAAAATAGCTAGAAGTTTACTTTAAAAAAATTCAAGCATTGAGCCTGACGGCTCGATTTCAACAGTTGAAATGTTAAAAGAGACGGTTCCACAATCTCAAATTAATTGCCTAAAGTTATAAAAGGAACTGATCTTAAGTGTGACTGTTCAAATGAAAATATTAAGCAATACTTTCATTTGGTTTTGTTTACTGTGTTGGACAAGGTGGTTCTAACTTTTGAGTCGACTCTGGGTGAAATCTTACTGTGTCTATCAAAATGAAAGCTCCTGAGCATGCAGTACTTTCCTTTGGTGCTGTTTATTGTGCTGTACAAGGTGGTTCTATTCTAACGTTTGAGTTTGTGGAAGCAATGCTAAATTGTGACCGTTTAAAAACTTATTGTGCATTTCTTCCCTGTTGTAGTTTATTATGCTGTACAAGGTGGACCCAAGTTTTGAGTCGGTCGACGAAATATTCAGGTGTGCCTATTGAAACGAAAGCTATTGGACAGAACTTTCGAAGGATGACTTGATCTGTCAATATTTTAGAAATTGAAATGTGAGTCAGTTAACTCAGTTGCACTTTATTATATTTTGCAATTTAAAGATATTGTTACAAATTGCTATCGAGTTTTAATTTTTTTGGGAACAATATGAAATTCATCCCTGCTTTGAACAGCAACATCCTCGAAGAGAAAGTCCCGAATAATAAAATAAATTTTTGCGAGCATTATTTTATTCTTCTCACATTTCCATCTTGATTCGTGGATTTTTTTCTGTTCCGAAGTTTCTTCTATGGCAATAAATACTTCTCCAAAAGCAACAAACTAAGCGCCGAAGGCAACATACGTTTTCAGCTTACCTTAATTTGTCTTTTTCCCACTCCCACATTTCCAATGCCTGCCGTAAAACATTCTGTTCTCTGGGCAAACAAAGCTACTGTTAGTAGAAAGCCAAGGAAAACCAGTGAAGACTTCATTTTGCTGGCGTGTCTCGAGGTTTAGTAGCTGGGTGATCTACGACGGCTAAACTTACTCGATCTGGGCTGGTCAAAGAGCTATGTATCTAGCCAAAGTTTGATGGTGCTTTAAATAGCAAAATGTTAAGAATCTGCTGAGGTATTCAATGGAATTAAAATTCTGTTTGCCTACAATTAACTCTTCCTTGGTAAAGAGAGGAAAAACAAAAGCAAATTTTCATCATTTAGCCATTTCAGGTCTTACATTTCCGTAAGCTTTCTTATTCGGAAGGCAATTTGAATACCATAAATAACTTCCGAAAAATAATAACAGCATCGCCCGATTGGTCAGTACGCAATCCAGCGTATTAACCGGTTGCAATAATTACAAGATTACAAAAATGACCGCAAAGGTTTTGCGTCGAGTTTTGGGGGCGACGGAAATTAAGGCAACACATAATGATTTCGCTGCTTTGTTAGTAAACGAAGATAATTGAAAAGACAAACATTGGTCAACTTGCCTTTGTCTTATTCCGGAAAACTCTTAAACTTATCTGCAAAAACCTTTTAGATCTTTTAACTGAGGTCAAAGTTAAAACAGAGATGCACTGAATCGATCTGGTTTTCTGGTTGCGGGCGGTTCATGTTCGGTATTTTTTGTGATGCATTTTTGACGTGGGAAGATATGGAGAAAGAATACGTTATTTTAAGACCTTTTAGTAATCTTGTTTTTTTTCTTTGTTTTTACCTCCTTCAAAACACCAAGCCGCAAAATCATGGAATCGTTTTATTGTATACACGAGGCGGCGCCTCCACTAATTACTTCTTCATTCATTGCGTTTTTACCCGCCAAGAATTTATTGTTCTTCGACGTTTTCTAGGTCGTTTTCGTTCTTCTTTTGTATAATTTTTTCTCTCACGTTTTACTTGTAAACGGTGACGAAGTTATGCAATAACGCCCTGGTTTCGCTCTCTTTATCGGATTATTTACCTATCCTATGACTTTTTCCCCTTATCCGTTCATCCTATGGAACATTTGGCACTGGTCGTGCCACGTTCAATTGAAGAATCTTTGAGGTTTACAATCTTTTCAACTCCTCTAATCGCTTTCGGTGATTAGCAAGTATTCAAACAATGAAAAGCAGTGGCAGTATTTATTAAACAGGGAAAATAAACTTCTCAAACTTACCGACAACGCCAAAAGACAAACAAAATCATTTTTGGCCTCGCCTAGTTCAAAGCAGTTTATAGAACGACCCAGTGCTTATCGTGTAAAAGTCTGTTTATTTTTCAATAAAAATACACAACGAAATTTGTTTAAAATATTACCTTTGTCAATGCATTTTCGGCGCTGGTCTTTTATCCCGGAGCTTGTTATTTGAAATCTGCATTTTCAAAATATGGATTTTCCACAATGACTTGACGCGACTGCCACGATTTATCGGCCGAGAAACGATTCTTTAACATGCAGCCCATTTGAATTTTTTTTTATTATTAAATTTTATTTGATGTATCTAATCATAATAAAGTTTTTTCTATACTAATCTTTTTTTTTTGATGACCTTCCAAATTTCGTCACCGCTAAATTTAACGTTTTGTGTAGAACATAAAACGATGTCTCAAAACCATCAAGTAGCATTCAGTCTTTGTTATTGAAACTGTTTGATTTGAAAAAAATCGGAATATAAAATCGAGCCAAAGTTAACTTGTTATCACCTTCTAAGTTTAATCTCAGATCAAAGGATTATTTTTCGATTGTTTTAATTCGTCAGCTAATATCTTTGTGGTTTAACGTTAGTAGCTTGAAAGGCGCGGCTCTAGAACAGCCGAATAATTACCTTCGTATCTGATATGTGCCGCTTAGAAGTACAGATTTAAATATAAAGTTCTTTGTGAGACAATCATAGGAAAAACACCGAATTTATTTAGGAGTTAACTTAAACCCTATTTTCACTAATTATCTCCTCGTTTGTATTTTGTATTTCAGTATTATCTTTCCTATGAACCACCCTCTGTTAAGATAACCAAATAAAATTAACTTCCAATCAATCGAAATTTTCGCTTGGTCTAAAGAAACATGAATATATTAAACTTCCTCTTTTACTGTCGCGCATTTTAAATATGCAATATAGACGGGTGAAACATCCTTATTGTCTTCGCTAACAAAGAGTGTTTTTCCTCTCAACTTGAATTTTGCAGCTGTTGAAGGCACTCGAAGCCACGTTTAAAATTAATGTACTTTATCGCAAAATTTGTCTCTCGATATTTCAGAAACTTGATACACTCAAATAACAACTTGAGATTGGTATTATTGTAGTTTAAGCCTCGTTTCGAAAAATTCTGTTCGAACCGAAAGTTTCATCATCTTTGACAAACGTTTTGGGGGATAAAGAGAACCAAATAACTTTTACGCAATCCATAGAAGCCAAATATTGTAATAACTACTTCACCTTTTTTCTCTCTTTGAGCTGAATCTACAATATCGAGTTCCGTCTCCGACTACTTCCAAAGTATCCCTAAGTTAGGGATGCTTTTTTATCAGTCAAACAGAATATACACATGGTCGCATATCGTTTTAATTCTGAGACCGAAGCAAAAAAAAAACACTTTTAAACTTTACTGAATACATTTCAGCGACCAGTTTCATTGTTAAATTAATTGCTCGAATAAAATTATATATTCAGTAGTGGTTGAAGTTTCATGTGCAATGGTATGGTTATAAAATTTCCGCTATTAAAAAGTATAATAACTTAGAAAGAACAAAGTATATGATGGACCTTAGAAAAATCGAAGTCTTGTACAAAATAGTTGGAAACTTTTCACCAAGCAAATCTATTACCAAATGAAGACTGATCTTTCTTAAAACTAAAATCTTCTGCAAACGACCAACTACGAGAGGCCGATTATGGGAAGCGAAAATTTTTAAATGTTGCGTCTTTCAAAGAATTCAATCGAGCAGATTTCTTTAAAGTGCCGGGTCGTTTAAGGGTATTTATTATACGGAGGGATCCAAGGCATAGTGTTTAAATGAGATTTTATCCAAACTGGTTCATTTCAGGTGTAAGCAAGAATGTGATCAACTTAGTTTAACGAGAGTTCCACTAATACCAGTTGACACTAAAAAAATATTTTGCTAGCAACATGTTTGAAACAGACAAAATATAAATCGATTTCCTGAATACTTAAGGGAGGTAATCGCTTACAAAGATACGAATGTTCGACGTAAAGAACTGACTCTAATGGATTTCATAAAGGTGGTCATGGTCGCTGAGGTAACGCGGGCCGGGATTTCGTAAGCGATTTTAACTGACAACATTGACTGAAAACTGGCTCAACGAAAATTTATACGATGCTCCGGAATCTTGCTGTTAGCGTGCTTTGTTATCTCGAAATACAAACCAAAAAAACACCTGTAAGTGACGAAAGCGTGGTAATTTAAGTAAGGGCTAAAGAAATCAACGTTCGTTTACTAATTTGGATTTCTGTGGCACCAAAATCAAATTCGGTGAACTGCAATCCACCAGTCCACCCTCGTAATTGTACTTTTATTCCCAATTTGTGTAGAGTCTTTTTATCCAGTTTCGTGTGATATTTGGTAGCATTTTCCTATGTAACATGCAAACAGAAATTCGTGAGTTTCCGATGGAAATTTGATGAGGAAATTTCGGTGTTTTTGCGGGACAGTGATCCTTAATGATTGCAGATGATCGCTCATGAGAAATTCTTTAATACAGCTTTTGGCTGCGAATTTGATAAATGTCATCACTTCGGTGAGGAATTGTCCGTCAGCGCTTTCGAGGACCGCCAAATCTCACAGAAATTCAACGAAAGAATCTTTCACAATTCTTTCCCTTCCAAGATTTTTTTCAATCGAGTATCAGTTTGTAATAAATATAGCGTATTTTCTCTTTAAAGCGGAGAGCGTTTACTTAAGACTAACGTTTGTTTGGTTCCAGATTTTATTTACTGATTTTATTTTCATTTTTATCTTACATCCGAGAACATAAACAAACAAGAGAGCTTATTACTAATTTGGGGACGATATCAGATATTCGATACAGAAGTATTCTTAAAAAGTATCGATGAGGAGTATCGTTTGTTTGGATGCTGTTTGATACTGCACACGCGACCACTTCGCATGTGCATTGGTTCCCAGAGCTTTCAGTCTTTTTTCAACCTCGTTCCCAGGTTCCTTTCTCTTCCTTGGAAGAAAGGACCCTGGAAATGAGATTTGCTTCAGAATCTTTATTGAGCGATGATTTCATAATGCAATGACGTTGCATTGTCAATATCGATTTATATATCGAAAATCATTCAATACTAAGAAGACGCTCATATCTACGTTGAACATTAAATTTATTAATGTATCGTGTATCGATCAGCATTCTGGGCAACATTTGTTCTTAAGAAACGAATATGGAACAAATATTGTTAAACCGTGTATCGTAAGCTTTATTCTGTACCAATTTTACAGTTGTATTTCATTTCCCATGCACAAAAGAGGCGATAAACCTTTCGAAAGTTCATCCTTTGTGTCCATTCCGCTGCGTCTGCTTTTCGATACTTCATTGCTTGTGACGTCATAAGCCACAAATTTCCCGTATGTACAATGGTAGCCTCGTCCTGGTCCTTTTTTGAGTTGTAGTACCTTGCATGTAGTGACACACAAGTTGAAGTTCTCTTCGAGTCTGTTAGAAGAAAAATAAGTCATTGCCTTTGTGTGAAAATTGAGCAAGAGACGATTAAATCAACGAGTTGTTTAAAGGTTAAAAGTTAAACTGTGTTTCACTTTTACATTTAATTAGGAAAGCCATTCACATCATCTATGATTCTTTTTACGTAGGTACAGTCACATAAATTTACGCCTTGCCAGGCTAGTAAAATTTATTCATCGTTGGAAAACCACCTTAAAGTTAAGGTTGCCAACGTTTGAAAAATATGTAATTTTACTCACGAAAACATTACTAGAATTCATAACATCGAAAGCCTGATTCAGAAAAAAAGTCGATCTAGAAAGAAGTCTTTTGGAAAGCGCAAACCAAACTAGATTTTGTGAAAGTTCCTTAGTAATAGACGCGTATTTTTAGAACTAAACAAGGGATACTTAAGGGACTTGCAAAATATTTTTACTACCTTATTCTCACTAAATTTCGCAAGTATTAAATTTCGCGAAAAATCGAGAGCCATATTTCGCGAGTATTAAATTTTGCGCTTTTGAGAGGAAATTACAATTGGAGTGTATTAAATTTCGCGATTTTTTTCTACTTCTTCAATATGTAGCTTTGACCTCAGAACTGTAGCAACATAATTGATATGATCGTCATCGTAAACAATAGGACCAAAAACAGCTAAACATAACATGCATAGTGGTGTTGTAAAGTGGAGGTGATTGACCCTAAGCACCGAAGTTCCCCTTTGGTACAAAGAACCAACGGGTAGAAAGGTTGACGACTGCACTAGCGAGATTTTGAAGAACTTAGCGGTAGAGGACAGTTCGGACAGCGACAGTGATGCATTCGAAGATAACTGGTGGACAAAATAAAAAAAACTCCTAAACATGGAGCTTAGACATGTTGGAATAACTAATAAAGCAACAGCTTGAATTTCATCAGTTTGTTGATATTATATAGTATTATATTTCGCGAGCATTAAATTTCGCGATTTTGAAAGTCGCGAAATTCAGTACTCGCGAAATTAAGTGAGAATAAGGTAATCTGATGTGTTTTGTCCTATCATCGTAGACTTTTTTTGCAGTATTTTGAAATTGAATATTTGATTCTTTTGCATAAAGCCTTATCAAAGTCAATGTTATTTTGCGACATAAAAACACCCTTGTTTGCTTGCGTATTTAAAAAACAGGTGATATAACAAGGTATGGGAACCGTGGTTTTATTGCTGAAAAAGTTTCTGCGACGCTGTTCATTACGTAAGTTGCTGCATTGACTTCTCTGTTTTCTTCAAAAGTTGTTTGATAATCATGTTTTGAATGCAATACATTTTGCGCATGCTGGCAAGTCGTAATTTGTTTGAACAAATTTTATCTTAAACAATCCACTTTAATTGAGTTTATGTTAAGATAATTTTTTTTTCTGAAAGGTTTATGACGCGAGAGTTAATTAACAGCTGGGGGCTAGAGGATGTTTCCTTTCTTAATAAAACGAATACAATAATAATTAAAATGCAATTGTAGGAAAATCAGCAGCTGACGATTCACCATTGCTCTGCCAGATTCAAATATCGAAGTCACTTAATTTATTTCTAAATTTTGAATCTTGGTTAAGACTCTACAGCGTGGACATTTAATTGAAACGGCTTCTAAGCACCACTTTTCCGTGATACTGTCTACTGTAAATAACAATCAACAATTGAATCAGTGGAGGAAATCCTTAAGTGTGACCATTCAAACGAAAGCTATTGAGCAGTACTTTCCTGTGGTGCTGTTTATTATGCTGTACAAGAAGGTTCCAACTTTCGCGAACTCAGTTGATGGAATCCTTAAAGTGTGACCATTCAAATGAAAGTTTTTGAGTGCTTTCTGCGTTGCTGCTTGTGTTCCTGTACCAGGTGGTTCTAACTTTTGCTGGAGTCTGTCAATGAAATCCTTTGTGTGATATCTCAAATGAAAGTTGTTGAGCAGTTCTTTCCTATTGTGCTATTTATTTTGCTAAACAAAGTGGTTTTAACATTTGAGCGTATGATGAAGCCCTTACGTTTAGACCAGTCGAATAAAAACTATCCAGCAATACTTTATTGCGTAGTCAATTGTTTCTTAATATTTTGCAAAAAGAAGTGTCGCTTTTTTTTCTTTTATCCATTCTAAATTCAGGCGCCACCGGACTGAACGGTTAAATGATAAGTGACGACGATTCAACTTACCAAACACTTTAACTACTATTTCACGACCTCCTTTTCATGAAGCGAATAAGATTCGAGTTAGCTAGAAAATTCATTGAATATTTTTAATGAGAAACATCATTTTCTAGAAAACATTTCAATTGGCAATTCTGGTGACCTAAGTGACGTTAGGATTCACTCTAGAAATTATTCGTTTTCGGTAATTATTGTATTTCTCGAATTTCTGTCCAAAGAAAGAAAAATCTCAAAGAAATAAATTGGAACCTGCACACAGTGTTCACAGAGTGGCTCTTCAACGGCTGTTTCCAGGTGAAGTTAATATTTAGGAATTCTGGCAGATTTTTGTAAACTGAAGAACTTGTAGTAAAACTACTGGAGCAAGGACAAGAATCAGCAACAACATTGCTTCTTCCTTGAGCTTATTGAGTTTGGAAAAAGTAAAACATGCTAGATTATATATGCTATGTATGCTAGCGTAATTCAAGCAACTCAACTGAAGTGGAATTTTCTCTGGCGTTATGCAGATATTTTAACTTGATAAAATCCAGTTTGTCTATTTCAGTCCAACCACAAGCAATTTTGACATATTTTTTCGCAAATACACAGCAAAAGTGTCGAGAACAGTAGGCCTTAAACAAATAAAACCTCTTATTCATTGCGGGAATTAATTCAGTCTGTCAAATCATATCATCCACAGTGGATTTGAGTTTTTAACTATTTTATCGTTTATTGTCGCAAAGCGAGTCTGCGGGAATTTTTGCGTCTTACCTTTAAAACAAGATCTCGTTTTCCTTTTATCCCCATATTGCCAATTCCAGCTGTAAACGCACTGGCTTCTTGGACCGCAGCAAATACAAACAGAGCAACGATTAAGACTATTCTGCGATTCATCTGCTTTCTTGTGTATTTCTCTGCTCTTAATTATAACCTCTGGCTGAATGTAAGCTGAAGTCGTGGTCTCTTTTATAGCTGTCTTCTGAATACACTTGGTGATTCCATCTGGTCGAATAATATAAAAGTGGGCGGAAATTAGCTCTATTGTTCATGCCATGTTTTTTGATAAAAATCTGTATTATAATGCAGCTTTGGCGCAACATGTACATAAAATAATTTTTTATATATTTTTCTTTGGTATTCCGATTTTTTCGATTTTACTCTCAAGGTAGCTTAGGGGATTCCATAAACTGTAAATCCACCAAATTGACGATGGATGCTGTTAAATTCGAAACTTACTGCAGTTTCCAAAGTTTTTTGTTGTTCTACTTCAACATTAAACTTTCTCTTTTCTCTCTGTAAAATCAGTATCTTGAGTGAAATTCAAACAGTTAGGCTTAAGCTTTTTTTTTGGTTGGAAGAAAGTTCCCAATCATAAACATATTACCAGCTTTTTTCCTGAAAACAGTTTACGTGACGTATATTGTTTTCAGTGCAAAGTTTTTGTCTTCCAGACTTTTTCATTAACTGGAAAGTAGTTTATTAACTTATCTTCTTTCACAACCCTGAAAGAACAACTAAAACATTTGTATCTTTATAAGCAGGGCTGCAGTTAAAAAAAAAACCTTCAATACTTCAAATGAGACGTCATAAAATATTCTATCCATGTGTCTACCAGTTTCAAAATTGTTGAAAGCTTGAACTTTCAATTAATTTTTCCTTTGTCACTTTAAAATTAGTAACCGCAGGTTATCCAAAAAAAGTGAAAGAAACTGTAAACTTAAAAGAATGCTACGTTAATTTGGTTTTAATTCTCTTTATTCGGTTTCATGTCAACAAATATTGTTTTTTTTTTGTTCACTTACGTTTTTAAGGTATCGGCCATTGTGAGTTTGCGAGATACTATAGCTGCCACAATCAAACAAATGAATATCCATGATCTTTGGAGTGCATTAAATTTAACTAAAGGCAACACGTATTAATTTGAAGCATCATCTTTTTTGCCTTGTGTCAATTTACTCAGACACGTGGAAAAAAGTAATAGTTGTTTTCACTTCCAAGATCAAACTTTGGTGTCGTAATAATAATTTATGGTTCAGCGGTAAAACCCAGCTAAAGTGTGACCATCAAAGACAAATTTATCATCAGAACGTCCCCTTTGTGCTGTTGATCGTTTATAGCTTCTTCTCCCACTGAAAAGGCCTCACCGACAATTCGACAATGTCACGCTCGTTTTCTTCTTTCTTGTCCTTGGGATAGGCTTCATCGTGGGCTAAAGTAGCTTCCCTGCTCAAAGGAGGCTCTTCGTCCATTCGTCCTCCGTCCTTCGTCGTCACAGACAAGGCCATCAATAGCATTCCAAATACAATTTTCAGGAATCCACTTAGGACGGAGTCCCACTGGCTGATAGGCAGCAACAAATGCAGAGATAACCAGTTCAAGAGGAATCCGTGCCATCATAGCCATAATTATCTCTGAAACGATAAAAATTTGTTGTGTTTTTTTGGTTAATTTTGTGCATGGTCAAACACTGGCATGTACAAGCACAAACGCCGTTTGTAATCAGTATAACCGAATTTTGCCATTAACGCTTACCAATATTCAAAAGCGATTTTGTCATTCCTCGGCGATTGACAATTTTTCGTTTGAAGAGGCCCTGTTAGGGGGGGGTCTAGTTATCCCTTATACCTGTTAATTTGAAAGCGTTTATGCCTTATCCCTGTAAATTTGAGAGCATTTATCCCTTATCCCTAAGAGTGCCAAGACTGTTATCCCGAAAAGTGCCCCAGTTTGAATATAAACGTCTGAACGAATGATATTTTTAAAATGAGAAG
>Ga0126336_10000369_pt1 | contig 17369 bp, 12 predicted proteins | sample SidCmetagenome_FD_92530 | JGI IMG/M metagenome (GOLD analysis project Ga0126336, IMG submission 92530) | Coral microbial communities from El Islote,Puerto Morelos, Mexico - Siderastrea C C metagenome | ecosystem: Host-associated > Invertebrates > Cnidaria > Coral | place: El Islote,Puerto... | reverse complement strand
TGTGGGAATAATGAAAAAAAAAAAGGAAAATGGGGTGGGAAAAGAATTGTGTGCGGTGTTTCTTTTGGTTGGGGGTGGGTGTGGTTGATTCCCCCCCCCCCCCCAAAAAAAAAGTTATTTAAGACAATATCACCTTGCAGTCTTTTTGCGTGGACTTGCTTGGACCTGATTTCTTCAATTGAAAGGGCTTGGAAGCTTTTGCTAGTTAGGTCGTCGACAAAGTGATTAAATTTATCTTTCTAAACACAGTTTCGAGTTTTGCCTTGCAAGTCCTGGGCCTGGTTGTTCGAAAGCCGATAAACGCTAATCCACGATTAAAAGTTAACCGCGGTTTTCCAACTTGCTCTTTGAAATTTTTTTAGATGCTTATTTTAAGTTAAAGGCCAAAAAACTCTAATTCAAAACTGAAGGGCAACAATAATTTGAAAAAGTCTTTATTGCCGGATTGGTAACCAAACTGGAATCAAAGTTCACTCTAATCTTGGGTTAGCTTAATCAAACTGGAATGAAAGTTCACTCTAATCCTGGGTTAGCTTAATCGTGATTTGAACAACTGCAGGAGCTTTTGGCCAGGTAGTTTGGTTCTTACTTTTGAGTCTGTGGATGAAATCCTCAATTCTGACTGAGCCCTACTTTCTTTTGGTGCTGTTTAATAATAATTCACAGACGATTATTATTTTTTTAAAATTCCATTTTGAACGCAATTTCCTTTTATAATTTGTCTTTATCCATTCTCAGTTTACCCCATTTTACTCTATTTCACTAACTACAGTATTGCAGTAGACGACTCAAACAACTTTTCTTTTAACCGATTTCACGTTTCAATAACCACTAACCTGCATATATTTGTTGTTTCTCTTCAGCGGCAAACCACGTGACTAATGGAGATTCCTCAGTTGGATCAAGCGTTACAGCATCTGGTCGGGCCCAGTCCCATCTGCAATTCAACCCGACCGTGATTCAGCGACTGCGCCAAATTACAAAAGACTGTCAGAAGAATTTCCTGCCTACACCCAAACCTAACGGGAGCAAATTACCGCTTGGTACAGGAAAACGTAATGAAGTTAGCCCAGAAAGAAACGCGTCGACTTCTGCGCCTCCAGATAGCTCGGATTTCGTCATATCATCCGCTGGCTCATCGCCGGCTCATTCACCGCAGCCAATGGATTTCGAAGTGTTGTCCACTCCCCCGCGACCTAGTAAACCAAAGACAGATTTCGAAGTGTTGTCCACGCCCCAGCGGTCTAGTGAACCCAACCCAGTGGACTTTGAAGTAACTGCGACGCCTCCGCGTTCTAGTAAAGCAAACGATAGTGAGACTGATCGATCAGTTACTACTGAAACTGCACATAGCTCAACTGGTGATCGCCAGAAAGCGTGTAGTAGACTTGTAGAACGATTTGAAAAGTCTTCGACTTCGGTTAGAACGTTATCAAATGGAGTCTGTTCAGACTATAAAACTCAAGAACAAGACTCTTCTTCGGTTGAAGTACTAGAGGAAGGCGATCAAACACCTTCTGTTGATTCTACCGCTAAGACAGTTCACGCAGTAAATGGGGAAGTCAGTTTGCCGGCTGCGAGTAAAGACGTGTTGTCTTTATCCCCGAAAGAACAAAACTCGCCGGCTTTGTCGGACGTGGCACCCAGGGTTAACGCTGAAGAAAACAGAGGGTTCAACTTTAATTCGGAAGATGTCCGAGAGGTAAGCAGAAACTGCGTTTTTACCAGTATCATCCTGTTGTTGTCGACTGTATTTTTGCAGCTATTAAAACTCGTTAGGCTCTGCCTGGCTTCCATACTTTGATGGTCAACAGTCGCCGACCATCGCCAAATCGCTAGCAAAAATTCTTTGCAGTCAGACCGTGTAAGCGATCGTCTGCGATTGTCGACGATCAGCCGCTTGGATAACGGAATAGAAACCATGCTCTAGTAAAAGCTAGTATGCGTATCGTTGAAAGCTTGTGATTTAGTGATCGTTAGGTATCATTATGGAAACCAGTCTTTTATTTCCATTTAATCGAAATAGTTGAACTTGAGACTGGTTTGCATATGATCACCAAAGACTGCAGTCGATTACAGGGTCGCAAGAATCGTTGCCCGATTGTAAAGAACTGTGTTTGCATATCAGCGTAAAGGACTGCGGACGAGTGGATAACAAAATGGTCTGTTCTCCATGTAAACATTTGCGTCAGCAGAATTGACACTACAGTTGAACCTGTTTAATACGGGCACTCAAGGGACAGGAATGAGTGTCCGAATTGGCAAGGTGTCAGTAATCCAGAAGTTAAGTTTATGTGAATTTTGTTCTCTTTCGGTAAAGTCAAACCTCTTTAATAAGGACACCAGAGGGTCAGGAATGGAGTTGTCAGTGTTACAGAGTTAGGGCTTATGTGACTTCCTGTCAAACGTCTTTAATACGGACACCAAAGAGACAGGGGTGCTTGTCGTATTATGGAGGTGACAGTATTACACAGAAAAGAAATTCAAAAGCTGACGCTTCGAGCGTTAGCCCTTCGTCAGAGCGAATCGAATGGAAGGGCTAACGCTCGAAACGTAAGCATTTCTTTACGGTGGTCAATTTACTATCAGACCTCAGTGGCGAAATCCAAATTTTCGTGTTTCACTGCACTTTCCTAACTAACTCCTTTATTCATTAAGAGTTTATATGAATTTTTTCTGTCTGGGCGCAAGCAAACTACCCATAAGGGAGAGGTGTCTGTATTATTATAGAGATGTCCCTTGCTACCGTGCAGGAAACCAATCATCTCGTGCGCAGAACCAGTTTATAAGAGCACAAAGAGGCCTCTTAGAAAGTACTCTTCTTATTGTATTTCGCATGAACGTCAACGTCAAACTAGATAGTGCAGGTAATCGTTTCGAAAAGTGCAGCCACTTTTTGCCACAATTTCGGCGACCCTGCAATTTGTCGAACGTTAGATAGTGTAGAGCTCAGCGCAGTACACGAGTGTTTCACAGTGGCCGTACAAAATTACGGAAGAAGTGGCATGAATCACGGCTTTGGGTAACACCGCATTTTATTTTACACTTGACGTTAACACTGTTATTTATTTTTAATCTAAGGGCCTGGCTAATTCAGGAAACATTGTTCTGGAAACATTGTTTCCAGACATGTTTCCTTGGGCGGCTAAACTGGGAAACATACGTTTCGGAAGCAAAAATTGCGTCTGTAAAGCAAAAATGTTTTTGACTTGATTCAGAAACATTTCCTTGCTTCCGAGACGCAAAATTTGCTTCCGCAACATATGTTTCTCGCTTGGCTAAACTGGGAAACATTTGCGTCTGCAGCAATGTTTCCGCAACAGTGTTTCCTAGTTTAGCCAGGCCCTAAATGAACCCCGGCAACTCATTTGTTACCGTGGTTTGCGCATGGACTTTGCAGGGAATAAAAGTCATGACCTTAACCCTTTCACTCCAAGACCAAGTTATGGTGAGATGATTTGTCACTCTATCTTATTAATCTGTTGACAAAATCCTAGCGTGTTACCATCCAAGTGAAACCTCTTTGGCAGAACTTATGCATAGGGCTATTTATTTGTTAGGATTTTACAAAACAAAATTTGGAACGTTTGCTGAATTTTTTGCTTTTACCACTTTAGGAGTGAAAGGGTTAAATCACTTTAGAAATTCATCATTGGCATTGCTGCCAGATAGGACAATCCTTACTCTTTCACCAGTAACGTGTGACGTGCCTTTTATACCTTTAAAGCTGGTTTCTATGTGATTGCGAACGTTCTCTAGACATCGCTGTCGTTACCAAAACTGAGCGATCACATGGAAACCAGGTACACACTTATATTGGTTTGCAGTCTTTCGTCGCACGAATACTGAATCGCTGCGTGTCCAGTTTCCATATGATCGCTACTATTGCCAAAGTCTATTTTCAGCCATCGTCAACGAACATTGTCATCCTCAGGTGATCGTCAACGAACAAATAAATGTCAGCGCCAAAAACTAAATACATTACTACGCGGAAAGAGCTTTGTATGTACGCACTTCCGTGAAGCAACCCAAGATTGTTTATCATTGTTTTAAATCTAAACCCTGTATCTTTCAGATGCTCAAGAAAATGATCGAAGAGAGAATGAAACAAATTGAACGATCAATGGGTTGCGAAACTGCAGAGAGATTAACGTCACTGGAGAAGGAGAACAAGGCTCTCAAAGAGTATGCCAAGAAATTGGAGGACTCTGTGAAAAACCTGTTAAAGGAGAAAACAAAGCAGAGAGTGACGCGAGCAGTTCAGACCCAAGATCCCCACTGGGTAAGTATAAAGGCGCCAAAGTTTGCAAACTGGTGTTGGCAAATCTAAGTTAGTCTCCTACGTAGCTTTTATTTGAGTCGTCACTCGTAGTCTGATCTGAAGGCCGCTATTGACTTGCTACACTACGCCTCTCTCCACTTAGAGGAGGAAAAGCTTTAAGTGACGACCAAAATAACAGTTGCGATTGAGACTAGGACCTTCACTGCTCAGAGAGGGTCTTGCCGTCTGTAGATGTTGGAACAAAGACAGTACCCTTTCATCGCTTTTATTTTGCTACAAAAAAAAGCATTGAAAAGGGTGTAGCCTCAGGGCCTTTCTTAATTACCCTTTTTTAAATCTTCCACAAATCACCTCCTTGTAACTATAAGTGTGCCTGTTATTACCAATTGTGGCTCCGGAACCGACAGCGTAAATGTGAGTCCATATGGTAATTCGGGCTCTTTAGCAACCATGGATCAGTTACATTGTCGCATTCTTGGCTAAGAAAGTGTTTCTTTTATCTTACAGGTGACCAATCTGCGCGCAAAGACTGTTGCGACAGCCCCTCCTCAAAGCAGTTTAACAGTCACCCGACCCTCTGGCATGGGACTTACTCTTACCACTACACCAACACCTCGGCTTACCTCTACTGTAGCACCATTACCTGGCCACACTGTGCCCTCCCGCCTTGAGAATTCTTCCGTCAACTACCGCCCTGCCATTCAGAGACCACAGGCGGAGCCTCTACGCCCTCGAATTCCAGCTTCGTCCAACATGTCACCTCGTCAGCAGCAGCCAGGCATAACGTACGTTCCTAATTACGACCCTGGACCAGCAGCGAGATTTTCCCCGGGTAAAGCTGGGGGGATAAGGTCAGCTGCTTCAGCTTCAAATTTCTCAACGCCAACCCATCCTCGGTTTATCACCGCTACAGTACGAGCTGCGGCGCCCACTGCCCAACCTCCTATAAGAATGCAAGGACCCATTGTCAGTCCCGGAGGACCGAGAAGTATAGCACCTCCATCCAACCGCCCGGTCCCTACAGTCACCGTTCATCCGCAAACTCAGACTCCATCCAGTGCTACTTCTGTGCGGGTTCAGCAAGAACCTTTTGGATACACTGCACAAAACGTCTACAATAACGGGCAGCCTGGGCCGAGATTCGCTGTGGCCCCACAGATAAGACCTCAACACCCCCAGGGTGGACCCCGTCAGATTTCACCTGGACCCAGGACTCCTGCGTATCCACAGTCTCCCATTCAAGCTTCCCCTCCGCAGCACATCATGCAACAGCAACAGACCACTCAAATGCCACGCCCTTCGGTCCCGATAAGAGCAAACCCCCCAATGCAAGTGCAGTCTTCTCCTCACGTTATCAACCAGCCTCGACCTCCGCAGCCGCAGCAAGCACAACAGCCTGGTATGCGGTATTACCAGCAAGTGACTGGCCCTCCGAGACAGGTTACCCCTGCTCAACCCTCACCCAATTACGGAGCGGTAGCAGTAAGACCCCCTCCTCCACCCCCAGGGGGTATCCCACCAGGCGTAGTGCAGCAGCCCTCTGCTGTTGCACAAGCGTCACCCCAGAAGGAGCCTCCTCCAAAACCCAGTGTGTCCATCGCGGTTGTGACTAGCGGCATCGTGTTGTCGTGGAACATGGTTCTGGAGGAGAGACACGCGCCAATCATGAACTATCAATTATTTGCGCTGCAAGACGGTGGCACGGCGGAGAATGCGCACCAGTGGAAAAAGATCGGTGTTGTGAAGGCGCTTCCCCTCCCCATGGCTTGCACACTGACCCAGTTTTTACCCGGAAATAAGTATCACTTTGCAGTGCGAGCCACAGATGAAGCGGGTCGACTTGGACCGTTTAGTGAACCCTGCACTATCACCCTCAAGTAAATAATCCCTCGAAAGTGCAACTGAACCACCTTGTACGGCTCTAGTAATAAACAACCTCAAGAAAGTGCCACATGCATGTAATGACTTGCATTCCAATTGGCCTACTTTGCGCTTGGGGCCTCAGTCTCACAACGGATAAGGCGTGGTATTGATATTATTTAAAATTTGACTTTGGAAGAAACGGTTAGATGCGTACCGTTGTTGGTGCTTCCTGCTTATGTCAAAAATCAACTATTTTCACTTTTTACAGTACAAAATATAGTTAAACGTTTTAAAAGAAAAACTAATATATGATGCTCCCGTTGTTTCTATATGTTTATATAAAACTCTGTCCGAATATGAGTTATTTTATTACATGGGGGATATATTATACAATGTTAGTTATTTTGTACAGATTGTTTGGTTCCTTTCGTGTCATTTGTGTACATTTTATAATAAAAGAATTCCTTGGAAAATGGTCAAGATGCCATCAAAATGCTGGCGCTGTTGTGTCTGTGTGTTGTGTTTTGTTATGTTTTTTATTATGTTGGCGGTATTATTCACAGTTGAATTCCCGCTATTCGTCAAATGTAACCTGCTATTTAAGTTATTCGTTAGTATTCTCATGCTGGTACTACTTTCGTTCCTGTCCGGTGTCTCACAGCGGATTTGTACCCCCTCCCCCCCCCCCGCCGCGGATTTGGACCCCCTCTCGCGAATTTGGACCCCCTTCAGTATAACCTGATTCTCAGACGCCCAGCGACCTCGTACCGTCTGAGAATCAGGCTACCTTCAGTATAGTAAGGTAATAATTGTCCTTTGTAATGGCATGTTTTTAGAACAAGGCCATCAGTATTGCGGTACGTTTTAGAACGAGGAATATACACATTATTTTTGCTTTCAAGCGCGACATTTTTTCCCAATAAATTAGGTTCTGCGTATGCCAGGATAATCTGCTGTCGAGCCATTTACCGTATTTTATAAGCCAGAAGAAATCGTTTGCTGGTAAGACTGAAAAGCAAAGAAATCATTTCTGTGGTTTACATGCAAATAGTCAGATTCTCTTTTCAAATTACAGTGCTAGCATAAGGTTTACAGGGGGGCCAAAATCCACGAAAGGGGTCCAAATTGTACCCCTTGGGGTCCATATCGACTAGCAGATTTGGACCGGGGGTCCAGTTTCGCTAGCCCCGGTCCAAATCCGCTAGGACACCGGGATGAAACGTTTATACGTAATCTTAGGGGCTGTTTACATGGAGGGAGGAAGATCCCAGTGCTAGGAAGATCCTAGAAGGCGGATTTTCCTAGCGCCATATGTTTTCTGTATTCAGTTTACATGCAAAATGTACTTGGCCCTAGCGCTAGGATCTTTCTAGTGCTAGGATCTTCCTAGCTGAGAGATGGGAAGATCCTAGGGCTAGGAAGATCCAAGCACCATGTAAACTACCTTCGCCCGGAAGTTCCTAATACTAAGGACAGAAAAACAAATATGGCGGCGGCCGGGCATTCAGCTGCTAAAGACCGACAGTTTTATGTGATTTCCAGCAACCACCCCAACCAAACTGTTTTGCATGTAAACCAAACGAAAATATGTTTCGCCTTCTAGGATCTTCCTAGTGCTAGGATCTTCCTCCCTCCATGTAAACAGCCCCTTATAAACTGTTTTCCGTAGTACATGGTACTACATGGTTTTAATTTAAGGGTTATGAAACGAACCACCATACTGTCTTCACTCGATGCCATAGTACGTTTTCGTCAAACAGCTACCGGTATATTAGAGCAGTATTATGCGAGAGGAACCCTGTATGGACTTATGCTGGTATGACATTGCACCCTCACTGTGTAAATGAGTACATAACCACGAGGAAACCTGTGAGTTGGAAAGGTGTATTATGCAAACAACCACACGTACAGAGGTGTATTTCCATAGTGGCTGTAGCCCCGGCCTTATGTCAGCGAGCAAGGTCCTGGAAACTAGTGATTTATTACAAACAAGAAGTCAAGGTGGGCTTTTTGACCGGGCCTATTGTGATGACCTCACCGTAACGATGCATACGTAAGCTGTAGATGCTTATTTCTTATTTCACTAGAGTAGGAGAATAATTCTTGGGAAACCTTTGCCTGACGGAAACAAATTATTGTGTGACTTCAATAGGTGATGTTTGAAATTAACTGAATGACGACTCTGCATTATCCATGGACACGAGCAAAGTTTCATTGGTAACTGAACGATTTGCCTGCGCGTACGAGTGAGCAACTTTTGGCAAATGTTGTTGCCAGTGCTTTTGCTGCCAATAACTTTTGGATAGCGAAGCACCAAGCACCCAAAGACAAAAATTCATCCAAAAAGACATGGCTCATTTATTAGGTGATGCAAGCGTAATTATGGCAACATTACTCTTGTTGCGGCATGCAGTGAAAAATAGGTTTAAGAAATCAGTAAACAGTGAGTTTGATTAGCGCGTGGACAAAACTGGGTCGCTGTGTGAAGTACCTCTAAAAGAAGAGAAAAGTAGAGTGACAATATCGTGAGACAAACGATAAAGCAAGTATCATCATAAACCACAATGAACAACTACATCTTTCATGACAAATTTCTTTTGCTGCCCACCTGCCATAATAAAACATGACACGCCAATCTTTCAGCAACGATATTTGTCATCCAAAAATTGTCATATTTTCCATCCACACAAGCAAAAAAAGAATTGTCAAAGAAATATACTTGCGTGCATGGAGCGTAGTCAGTGTGGTAGTTTTTCTTTTTCTCTTCTTTATAACAGTCCTATCAAATAAAATTTTATCGAGAAGCACACTTTGATCGCGTGTGGTGTAAACTGCAGATGGATCACTTCTTTGTCATTTCTGCCTCGTCAGTAAACATTAATATTCTATGGGAAGTTTCTGCAGGGTCCGCATTCGTAACTGACAGCCATACTTGGCGAATCCTATTACAGCGGTTTTCAATTCAGTGTCGAAGGTAGATCGTGCTTGCTCTGGTTTTGCCTCACTTCGCTCTGTAATTGGTTTAAAAAAAAACTCGCACCATTTTCTCAACCGATCGGAAGTAAAACCCAAACCACTGGTATCTTTGTTACACGCATTTGCATGAGTTCTGATTGGTTGATTGGGTAATTTGTGTTTGTTGTGATTGGCTGGGGTAATTGCTTTGGTTTTGGTTTTGATGAGTCGTGTATCACCCGTAGACGCATGCGTCACTTTTACCCCACTTAGAGGTTGGGACAACCTAGAAATTTCCAACTACGATTCGACATTCCTACTGGGCCTAGTGAAAACGTCGAACCTTTTATGAGCCAAACTTAAGGCAAAAACAACAGCTTTTGCCCTTTTTCGACACACGAAAATAGATTGAACTGGACCTTTAATGTTCCTGATTAATGTATTACTTGTACGTGTTGTAGTAACGCTAAAAATCTTGCCACTAAAGTAAAGTTTGTATTTCATTGTGTAGTACTGTATTTGTGCATTTGTTGTGCAAATGATGATAGCGTTATAGTTAATTTGCGTAAAAAGTGAAGTTTTTAGAAGCTATTATTTCCCCATGTATGGAGACACCTCTAAGTAATTAACGGATGTGTTTATACCCTGCTAACAGAGACTTCTTTTTCCTTTTGCCAACTACGCGAACAACTTTGAACATGCTAAGAAAACTTGCCAGAAAGAAACACTCTGCTAGCAGGGTAATGTTTTTTGAAAACGGCTGAAAGATTAGAATTCCTTACTGATAGGAACTTTATAAGAGGCTTACAAAAGGCACAGAAAGCGCGATTGATGGACTAGCAATACACTGCACTCTCATTAGTAGATGCTATCCCGAGTTTGAGTAGCCAATCAGAACGCGCGAAAAACACTATTCACTGATTTGGTACATACTTATTGAACTTAGAGCTTTCTAATTGGCTTACCGCACACAGGTTATTAGCGAATGGCCCTGCTTTTCGCCTTATAAGGAAATTGGATGCCATGCCAAGTGAAACGGCAAAAAGAAAAAATCGGGCAAGAGAGATAAGAGATGTTATTGAACTAGCGAGAGGTATTTGGAAAATATTGGTTGAGTTCCTGTTTTTGGAAGTTTATGGGGCTCGCCTTCGGCTTGGTCCATAAACGTCCACAAACAGAACGAGACGAATATATTCCCAATAAGGACCGAACAAGGTAGTTCAATAAAGGATTTATTATTGTGGCTCTTTCCAAATTTGCGAACAGCAAAGTGTATTTAGTAAGCGCACGCTACAACCAATTTTCTTAATGCCATTTCTGCAGAGGTTTTTGCCAAAATTATGGGCAGGAAAGCAAGAACAAGGTTTCTACTTCATCCTAAACTGTCCTCCCTTCTAAAATTAAAATTAAAAATTCGTGAAGTTGTCATTCGCTCGCACGGTTTCTGTTGTCTTTTATGCGAAAAGGCTCTGGGGACGAGAATGGCGCTTGACGTTGTTTTCCCGCCAAAGCATCATTGATGCAGAACCAAACAACAATGGCTGCCGCTGGGTGACTAGAACATATGATCGGTTCTTCTTTTGCATTAATTATCAAGATGAGTACGTCTCCATACTTTACCGCAAGTGGAAGACAAACACGTTCAGCGGCGAGAGAAGCAATTGCAGCTCTGTCGACGAAACAAAAATCAGCGAGAAAGCACGTGAAAATAGAATACGAAAAACAAGATGAAGTGCAAGCGGGCGATGACAACAAAAGCCAAGATGTGGCAGCTAAAAAGCGTAAAAAGGATACATCTTCTGCTCAGGCACAAAATTCAGTGTGGGAACCTGCTAACTGGAGAGAACAGCTGGCTAATATCCGCGAAATGAGAAAATCCAGGGACGCTCCAGTGGATTCGCAAGGATGCGAGAAGACAGCTGATGTGAACCAGTCGCCGGAGGTGAGGGGTATGGCCTGTGGGGAGGTGAGGGAGGGGAGTAAGTGCCGCCTTTGGGGAGAGGGGTGAAAAGGGGCTAAGTTTTCTGTGCTTTTGACCCAAAAATTACTGAAGTTGGTTTCACTGGTTACATTAAACAAGTCCTGAATATCTGTTCCAGGCACTTTCAATGTACATATGTTCTAAGGCCTTTCAATTTAAGGATTTTTTTAATATATTTTTAAATTTGTTTTAAACTAGGCATAAGAGTCTATCAGTTTTCAAAAGGAAACAAGGACTAAACAAAGCCTGCTTCAACAAATTACTTACACACTTTTCACCCTATCATGTTATTACCATCAAACATACACATATCGAAATACATTGGTAATCAAGTAATTGTGAATTGAGAGTACTCTGGGAAGTTGAGTTTTCATTCAGGTCTGAAATAGGGTAGGGAAAATCAGAGTGGGCCATATAAGTAAATAAACTGCCAGACTTTCAGTGGGCCACACATCCCCGCCCAAATTTTCAGGAGTATCCCTCGGGGCTGTAGCATCACGACAACATGGCTCTTTTGTGTTTTCTGTTTACAGACTGTCCGTTATCAAGTGCTAATTTCTCTTATGTTATCAAGTCAAACAAAAGACCAAGTTACTTTTGCAGCAATGGAAAAGTTAAAAGCTTATGGTTTGTCAATTGAGAATATACTTAAAACACCGGCAAGCAAGATTGGAGAGCTGATTTACCCAGTTGGTTTCTGGAAGGTGAGGTAGTACAATAAAAGCACTAAAGGGATCTATTTTCTGCAAAATAATACACTGGTAATAAGACAGCTTTTCCTATATCACTTGATCTCAGATATTCTTTGAAATGGCTTGAAAATCAGTATACTTCGTGCACTGTTTGTGACAAGCTGTGTGACTGTTATTATTTTTGGTCGACAAAATTGTAATCATGGTCAATTCCATGAATAATGTTCAAGCCAGTATATAGGATGCCTTAGGTTAATAATACATTAGACCAACAAGAGGCAACATTCAAGACTCACAAAGGTTTGATCATTCATAGTGGTTTTAATCACCTCTTACTTCTTCTAAGAGATTCTTAAATATTAAAGCTTATTCTCAGTTTCAGTGCAAAGAAAAGATTGTCTTGGTATTGTCAGTGTATCCACCTCGTGTTAAGGGGTGTCCCAGTACCTGACTTGACTCAAAGATTCCATTGCTTTGTATTGCTTAATTTTTATGAGTTGATTTGTAGGAAAACCAGAGCAGACTAAACAGTCTCACTGCATTTTGTAGAATCTCATTTTTAGTGACATCTCTGAAGTTTCTGTTCTCAGAGTTTAAAAGGCTAGTTCATTTGAGCAATACTTAGATTTTATTTCATTCTATTTAAAATGTTACAGAAAAAAGCTGACTACATAAAAGATGCAACTAAAATTTGTGCTGAGAAGTACAGTGGAGACATTCCACCTACAGTAGAGGAGTTAGTTAAACTGCCGGGAGTGGGGCCTAAAATGGCCCATATTACCATGAGTGTGGCCTGGGGTAAGGTGACAGGAATTGGAGTCGACACTCACGTGCACAGGATTACCAACAGACTAGGTTGGGTAAAGAAACCCACTAAACTGCCTGAAGACACTAGAATTGCTGTGGAGAGCTGGCTTCCAAGGTAGGCTTCCTGTCACTCATGTCCAATACACCCGAACTGAACTGGACCGACTGTAGGCACAGACGACCAGACTTAGCAGAAGTCAGGTCGCGAAAATTTATTGCGCCTTACTGGAAGTAGAATTCTAGCGGGGGTATGGGAAGAAGAGAGACCCTGGGAACGAGGTGGACCGGAAGTTAGCTAAAGGAGGCCCAGGGGACCAACTGTTGGCGAACTGTCACGGCTCGAGACGGACCATCACGACCCGTTATGGCAAAACTCAACCCAATTCACTGGAAGTCAGTTCGTGAACAAAAGCTTAACACAACCCAAACGGAGGAAAATGGCAACCAAATGACATACATGTATACCTCGTTCTAAGCGTCAGATGAGTAATGGACACCCTTCTCAATATAAGAAGAGAAATGGCAAAACTGTGCATGCATGTATACCTCGTTCTAAGCGTCAGACGATCAGTAGAGATGCATATTCAAACACAAGCAGACAAAAACAAACAAAATACTTATGCATTTATGACGCTCTAAGCGTCAGGCGAGCAATGGAGACGCATATAAATGCATGCAGATGGAAAAAAAACTACACGTGCATGTATACCTCGTTCTAAGCATAGGCGAGCAATGGAGATGCTAGTAAACTCAAGCAGATGAAAAACTGAACTACACGTGCATGTATACCTCATTCTTATCGTTAGACAAGTAATTAACATGCCAGTAGAGTGCGATAAGTGCTAAATTGGAGAATGGTATAATAGGAGTTGTGATTCGTAATTTTTCCGATTCTCCGATTATTTAAAAGCATGTCGTGAATGAAGATCGCAACACACCGATTGAAAATTTTACTTTTGTAAGGGAAAACACATAAACCGAAGCGGAAAATGCAAATGAACATGCCCCTTATGCTTCATTCTTTAAACGTGAGGCGGGAATGAAAATCACAACGTATCAATTTATCAATTTCCCCCTTTAGGAACTGAAAACACATGAGCGGAAGTGGGAAACGTAAATGAACATAAGATAGCGAACAAAGAAAAGATAAATGCATGAATGCTTTGTTCTTAAACGTGAGCCAGGGATGAAAATCGCAAGTGGGGAATTCACAATACCCGGTTCACTTCAAAGACTGCTCATAAAGTTGTCGAAATTTGAATAACAACAACACAGCCTTTCAGCAGAAATTTGTTAAGCGTGTGCAATGAAAGAAGACGTCCTGATATTTCCCATTCTTTAACCGTGCCATGCAAGAAAGGTGAAAATCGGACAGTTGCAACAATCAGACAATTGGAGTCTTGTTACAAGAAGACTTAAAAACGCAATCTACAGTATTAGATTCGCGCAATCGGAAAAATTGGACGAATCGTACAATCGCACACTTGTTACCATAAGGTCGTTTTGCTAAAATCGGACAATTACTATTTTTACTATATTGAGATAGATTATATAGATTACTATTCTTGCAACAGGCACTTAATCTTGTCATTTAGACTGTGAAGTGTGTATTTCAATGAAAGAATTACCACTACTACTTTAATACTATACTAAGAATCGTACAAGCGGAGACTTGTTACCAGAATGCCATTTTGTCAAAATCGGACAATTGCAAGTTCAGTTGTAGACTAGGAGAATCGGAAAAATCAGAAGAATCATACAATCAGAGATAAGTTACTATAAGGGCGTTTTATTAAAATAGGACCGTTGCAAACTTAGTCATAGAATAGGAGAAATCGGAAAAATCGGAAGAAGCATACAATCGGAGACTTGTTACCATAAGGGTGTTTTGTTAAAATCAACTAAATGGCGATCACAGTCTGCTCCTCCTAAATGTCCATAAAACTGGTTGATCTCCAAAAGTGCGAATGTAGAAGCTGAGGACTTGAGGACTTTAAAACCTTCGCTGAAAAACCTCTTCGCCCCACATGAGTGTTATCGCCCCGGCGGATCTCTACGTTTACTATGGCTAAAGGATTTTTTTACTATCCAACAGCCATTAACAAGATCCTAATCACAAGCACATTACAAAACGACAGAAAAAATGTACAACTTTAACTTTGCTTTTTCCTGTGTGAAAAGTGCTGCGAGGACACTGTCAGATTGCATAACTGTCGTTTTCTACACAATAGGCCATTCAAGCGAAAAATTTCTCGCACCTCGTCGGATCAAACTTATCCAAGTCTTTTAGTGTCTATTAGTCACTAACTATTAAAACAGGTTTGAATGGTCTATTGTGTAGAATTCAGCATTGATTCAATTTGACAGCGTCCTTGTAGCGCTTATCATGCCAAAAAAGTTAAGACACTTTAACTAAAAAAGTTAAATCTATATCAAGTGTTTTCGCTGTTTTTTCGAGCGCTTCTCTTTAGTTGATCGTATACGTGTATGGCTGTTGAATGGTCAAAAAACCTGTTAGCCTCATTGGACGTAGAGATCCGCCGGGGCGGTAGCGCTTACGCGGGCTAGAGATTTTTTTCAATGAAAATTTTAAGTCCTCAGGTCTTCAGCTTTTATGTTCGTGCTTTTAGTGATCAACTTAGTCTAGAGATGTTTGGAAGGAATAGAGTTCGCTCTTGCTTTATTTTTCTCGCGCGAGATGACTTCCGATGAGAAGGGCGGCATTTTGCTAGACGGATCGTGTCCACCCGTGTGCGATCGAGTCGGTTCGAGACATTTCTACCCTCCCTCATACCGCTCTACTTGTATTTTTCTAAGTCTCTCGCGAACTGGTCGACTTGGATCTGACGGGTCGCAATTTGCTAGACGGGTAGTGACCGCCCATGTCCGATCGACTTGGTCCGCCAACATTTCTACCCTCTCTGAAACCCACCTGCCATATAGTCTCTCGTGAACTGACTTCCGGTTTTTCGGGTCGCATTTTGCTAGACGGATCGTGACGGCCCGTGTCCAATCGAGTCAGTCCACCGACATTTCTAGCCTCTCTGAAACCCACCTGCCACATATTTATAAGTCTCTCATGAACTGACTTCCGGTTTGTCGGGTCGCATTTTGCTAGACCAATCGTGACCGCCCGTGTCCGATCGACTCGGTCCGCCGACATTTCTACCCTCTCTGAAACCCACCTGCCATATAGTCTCTCGTGAACTGACTTCCCATTTGTCGGGTCGCATTTTGCTAGACCGATCGTGACGGCCTGTGTCTGATCGAGTCAGTCCACCGACATTTCTACCCTCTCTGAAACCCACCTGGCACATATTTATAAGTCTCTCATGAACTGACTTCCAGTTTGTTGGGTTTTGTTTTGCTAGACTGATCATGGCGGCCCGTGTCCGATCAACTCGGTCCACTGACATTTCTATCCTCTCTGAAGCCCATCTGCCATATTTTTCTAAGTCTCTTGCGAACTGACTTCCCCTTTGTCGGGTTGCATTTTGTTAGACAGGTCGTGTCGTGACGGCCCGTGTCCGATCGACTCGGTCTGCCGAAATTTCTACCCTCGCTGAAGCCCACCTGCCATATTTTTCTAAGTCTCTCGCGAACTGACTTCCGGTTTGTCAGGTCACATTTTGTTAGACGGGTCGTGACGGCCCGTGTCCGATCGACTTGGTCCGCCGAAATTTCTACCTTCTCTGAAGCCCACCTGCCATGTTTTTCTAAGTCTCTCACGACCTGACTTCCAGTAAAACAGACCGTACACTGCCTTAGTCGGTCCGACTCAGTTTGGTTGTATTGGGCAACCCTCCTTCCTGTGACTCATTATTACCCCGAGTAAGGATGAGTTAAGTCTCTCGCAAGTCCCTGGGGCACTTCATTTACGTGGATCAGGGATGAGTGTTTGAAAAAGTACAACCTCCAAAAACTCCCATGGCCCAATATACTTAACCCCAAAATATGCCATCATGTGACTTTTTTCTTGTCTCTTGAATACCTAGTTACTCTTTATTTTAAACCGAAAAAGGAAAAAGCTAGACCATGCAAAAACAGCCTCATGCTACCTTTTATTCATTTTCTCATGAACTAGACAGCAAATTGTCACATACTTCAAATGTATTGTTTATTTGAATAAAATTTCTGACTGGAAAAGCTTTTTGTTGATTATTCTGTCTTTTTAAAGCGGTAGTTGGATTTTCAGATCTTTTGTAAACACAGTCTAATTTGCATCAGCGGGTTGAAATTTGATACAAGTCAAGGTCTCCGAGGTGTGGAAAAATTCAGCAATTTTTGTTTTCAAGGTTGTTTTCTGGCCAATACTGGTTCGTATAAGCCAAAGCTTTTGCCTTTTTTGTGCATATTTCTACACCAATATTGTCAGAATCCCTCCCTTCCTCTCTCCTAAAAAAAAGAAAACAGGGCAAAATCGAAAACTAAAACTCATGAATTTAAAGTGTATATGACACAAAAATTTTTTCTTCGGGTTTGGATTGTTTTATGTGTATAAAAAACGATTCTAAGCTTTAAACGGCGTCAAACTTTTCAAACGTACTTTTTTCGCGGTGAAAATAGCGCAAATTTGGCTTCAAAAGTGTCGCCATCTCGCGCGGCCAAAATATCACGTGATTAGCTAATGTGACGTGAATCGACTTGACAACAAAACCAACATGGTGTCAAAGTGGAAGGAACTTGGGAGAGTTGGCAAAGGTTTCTCGTAGCTGAAGCGCCTAATAAGCGGTGGTTTGCGTATTCCTTTTGATGAAATGGAGGGGAAGTACTCAGCATTCCTCGGATC
>Ga0126336_10000368_pt1 | contig 17374 bp, 10 predicted proteins | sample SidCmetagenome_FD_92530 | JGI IMG/M metagenome (GOLD analysis project Ga0126336, IMG submission 92530) | Coral microbial communities from El Islote,Puerto Morelos, Mexico - Siderastrea C C metagenome | ecosystem: Host-associated > Invertebrates > Cnidaria > Coral | place: El Islote,Puerto... | reverse complement strand
TGTTCTCTGAAGTATGGTACGTTCTCAAATTTCTTGAGGGCTGTTGCCTTGCCAACTCCATACAGGCGCGATGTGGTGTCGCATCCGGTGATGGCGTGAAGAAATAGGAGATTCGTGCAAACTACCCTACCAAGCTGATCTTTGACTCTTTTCACGTGCCAGACGCTCGTGCCTCTCGCGTTAGCCTTTGGCTCTCGTCTAAAATAGAGATCGCATCCATGTTTGGAAGCATGATAACACAGAAGGACTACCAAATCTGTGTCATCCCCAACTAGAAAGGTAGTATTTGTTCGGGCAGACTCTACAGCGGTTTTGACTATAAGTAGATCGGCGTCACCATTTGCATGGTGTGTCACGCATCCCACGTTCTGGAGAGCCTCACTCAGCATTAACAGAAAGCGTTGCTTGTTCTTGGGGTTCTAGAGAAAGTTAATGACAGACATGTTGTCTGTAAAGGTTACGGTGGCAGCAACCTTCCCTGATGTACGCCTCTGCTGCGTCATAGCTTAAGTTGAAATTTGGTCGTACCCGTCAAATACCACTATCGCTCTTCCGTATTTTGGACACAGGTAAGTGCAATACAAGTCGCACAATTCCTTGTAAGTCGGAGAACCTCGGAGAACCTCTGGTCTTCAGACTTCTCATAAGAACCTGTTCGATGACTAAGTCTATCGATAATCCAGCCCAAAATCGATCACTTCTTCTTGCCACGTGAAGACCCGACTGGCTATATTGATTGTTTTTTAAAATGTTTGGTTTTCTTCACGCCGAAATTGTGTCTTCAATGAGAAATAAATTTCAGTCACATTGATCTGTGTTCAAAGCCCTTGAATCGTTCGCATAAATAACATTTGTAGGAGGGTTTTCGTTCAGGGATTTTTAAATTATCCTTGCTTTTTTGTATAGTTAGGACATCTTCAATCGCGTAAATTTCTTTTTACTTTCCAAACTCAGAGTTTAATAGTAAATGAAATTCCTTCAGCATATTTGAGGGGATTTTCCCTTGACTAATTAAAAATGTTTTCAAATTGAACCAAATTAAAATGCAATATGTGGGCGCTTTTGAGAAAACTTTCGCCAATTTCATACAGTTTGGTGCGATTCCTGAACATTTTTCTTTAAGTTGTAAAGGAAAATAGATGAATTGACGAATGAGTTAAGTTTGTGGCAAAACAAGAATATCACACCAAGTGCGAAGCAGTGAGTGCAAGATGGGTTTTTCATCGAGGTGAAATTCATTTTGGAAGCCACCGGCTCAAGTCAAACGAATTTTTCGTGAATTGAAAAACCTTAAAACGTTACATTACTGTTTCTTTCAGTGTAAAATTTTCCTTTTTAAGTTCTAACTTCGCTCGTGGAAGACGCAATTCTTCGCTAAATACTTCACTCAAATGGCCAACCATCGTGGACATTTTCTGCAGGCTTTGCGTGTTTTTGCTGATTTAAGAATCTCATACGGAACAATTATTTAATTTAATCGATATATAAATGGACTTATCTAGGAAGGAAACACGAGAAATTCTCTCTGTCTTTGGTAGCCCATGCTGAACGTGGCTTTAAACTCAAGCGACACAACAGACAGTACATGCAGCCTCGTTTCCATGCTGCACAGTATAGGATTTTCCAGATTTTCGGAGACTTTTGATATGTTATAGAGGACATGTCCCTCCACCCAAAATCGTTCAAAAACCCTCTTTTGCAATTAGTAACAGGTTGAGCGACTTTTGGCGATAAAATGCCTGGACTATAGCTTCATGGTACTGAGTTGTTTGAAAAATTACTGAGCCAAGATTAGTGTTAATACCCTAATATTGACACTCTAGATAGCAACAGTCTTAAGCTGCTATATTTGCTGTTTCAGCCAGTGATATGGCAAGTAGCATGCGAGCCGAAGTCAGTTTCAGTGCCGTTTTTAAAGAAAAGCGTATATAGATTCTAATTGCAGGATAACACGACAGGGGAAATAAATGTCTTTTATGGCCTGGAAGTGCATTGCGTACGGCCATATTGTCAACAAAACGATTTCGTCAATGGCTTTTGTCTACACTCTGTAAAAAAAACACTTTTGCTTGCTGCAGAAACCACTGAAGCTAAGGTCAGGCTTGTAATAAACTCTGGGAACTCGTTCTAAAATCGAAATGAATCGAAAATCCAGCGCACTCTCTATAAGAACGACGACATTAAAACATCAGCGGTATTAAAACATCAAAATAATCGGCACTTTCGGTTCTCATTAGGTTAGTGGAAACAGTGAGCTGTTTATGTGAACACAAGGGCTTTGATGTTCTTAATAAACCCTAAAAGAACTCAACAAAAAAATCTCACAACTGAGGTGCTTCCACTGATGTACAGTCAGGATTTTTTTTTTTAAATCATCGACCTAAAAACCTTGTTCTTTCTCACTGTAGGTCTTGGATGTTTCGAAAAGATCTTCGATACTGCTGAACAATGTTAACATTTTGAGGCGATTTGTAACAAAAACAATGCGTTCGCGGGAAAGCAATCAAGTCAATTGACGTCACTAAGTGGTAAACTCGGTCCCAGTCCCCGGGACAGTTTTGAAATGAAAAACATTTTTTAAACATTTTGAAGTGAAAAGCATTTTTTTAAACATTTTAGACAACTTTTAAGTTTAGAATCGTTTTTTGTACACATCAGACTCTCGAAAAACCGAAATTTCGTGTCATATACACGTTAATAGGGAATGCGAATAATCACAATCAGATCACAACTCTGCGACATAGTACAAGCTTACTACAAGCTCGGTTAACTTTAGCCGAAAAGCAAACATGCACGTTGCCCGCTGAAAACTCGGTTTGCAAAACAAAGCTGATTCAGCTACTTCAGGTTACCTATGGCTGCGGAAATAGAAACAGATAAAACCAGACATTACAGATGTATAAATAAGCATATGTTCATCTTTTGAGTCCTAGTTCACAAGCGGTTCGTCTCCAAAATCAGGAAACTGTGAAATGTGGATGGGCATGCTGAACTTGTTGCAGTCTTTGATCTTGTGGAGGTAAAAAAACACACTGTGTCCTCTTTTTTTTAGAAAAATGGAAATTCAACAGAAATAATCCAAGTGCCAAATATATGACATTATTTGTGTGTATGTATAAATAATTTATTTCAGGGATTGATAATTATGCATATTTTCATGCTGTCAGTATGTGAGAGAGTTACTGCCTCATACTGGTGTTCCCAGAAAGAAAAAGAAAAAGAAGCAGAGCACCCCAGCTACCCACGATGAAAGCCTCTCAATTGCCACAGATGATACCCCTGGAACACCTTGCTCCAGTGCTTTGGACATCAGCAGTGATGGCATCTTTGACACTTCTTGTGATTCACGCACATGTAGCACTCCCTATTCAAGTTCTGCTACAGAGGTTACCCCAAGTGCCTCTGGTACTGTACTACAAGCTAGGCCAACTGATGCTGACTCACAGGTTGATTCTGTCAGTTGTAAAGCTTGTGAAAGCCATAAGAAGAAAAGAAGGACGATATTGAAAAAACTCAACAAACTAAAACAGAAGTATGCAGCACTTCAACAGAAATTTAATGAGCTTCAAAATGAAAAGGTGTGTACTGAGTTTGTTTCTCTTAATTCCCATCAATCAATAAATTTTTGTTATTGTGTTGTTCCAGAAAATATCCATTCTCCCCCCACTGAGGCTGAGGGTTTATTAGTTTGCATTGTTCGCGTTGTTTTGGTTCCACTGCAAGAGGAGTGGCCCCACCGCAACAGTGAAGCAGCGTGGAACCATGGTGATTGTACACCAGTACTGTGTTAGCTGCGGTGATAACTTTTTTGAGTGGAAGTCGCAACCCATGGCCTCGGGTGGCAAATATCCAATGGGCAATGTGCTTCTAAGTCTTGCTATACTCATGGCAGGGGCATCCACTGGCAAAGTGTTGCTAATATTCAAACACATGGGCCTATCAGCATCTTCTGAAAGGACATTCTTCCTCCATCAGAAGAATTTTTTGTTTCCAGTTGTCATAAGCTACTGGGAAAGGTATCAGGAAAAGCTGATTTCCCAAATCAAAGCATTGAAGAATGTTGAATGGAGTGGAGAAGGGCGCTTTGACTCTATGGGTCATAGCGTTAAATTTGGCGCTTACACAATGTTTTGTAACACACTACTGAAGGTGGTACATTTTGAAATTTTTCAGGTAAGAACTATTTTATTAGTAATATAGATTGGGTGTATACAAAACCTGGGCTAGGCCATGGCCCGGGCCATGGCCCACCCTATGGCCTATCCTATGGCCCACCCTATGGCCCACCCAAATTTTGCAGTTTTTACAAACATAGCACGGTCAGGAAAATTTAGGGTTAAGGTGTTGAAAGGACGAACGATAGGTATCATGAGCTCATCCTCGGGTCTCTCGGCTTTAGCTTTCAAGATGGCGGCACTTTAAACGTTTAAGGGCATAGGCATAACACACCTAACACGCCATCTCGCAGCCTCGTTTCCAATCGTCCTTTGCGTGTACCGATGACGATCACTGCCAAACTTGCCGGGAGAAAGACAGGAGAGAATGTTGGGAAATTTGAGGTATCCAATTTTACCTCCTATTACCAGTTTTTACTGTCATTTCGGACGTTTTCAGCGGATATTGTTACGAGTAAATGTATCTGTCGAATGGGAAAGTGTTTGTTCGAAATGATGGGTGATGGCCAGGACAATAAGCTGTCACAGGCAGCTGGCCGATATGAGTAGAAAGAAACTTTTTTAGACCTTGGACTTGACCAGATTCTGTCACAGTCCGCTTGACACGTTTGAGGAACAGACATTTTTAACTACGTGTACCGAGTTTAGTGATGGCTAGGAGATATCGAATTCTAAAAGTTAATTTATCTAGAACGTCTTGCAGTTTTCGTGTGCTACCCACTAAATCCTTATGCCTGATAGTTAAAGACGAAAATTTGATGGCTGTTAATTCAAACTCCACATGCGTTGGGGACAAATGTTTATACTCTAAAGATTTCTGGGGGTAAACTGAAACCTTGCGATTAACTAAAATTTAAAAAAATGTCACTGTTTTTTATAGCTGATAAATGTAAAAAGTGTTGCAAAGGAAATGATCAAAGGCTAACTTTTGTTGATTTTCTCCATACCAAGTAAAGTTGTTGGAAGTACGCATATCCGAACATCAGTTACAATACAATACAATACAATACAATACAATACAATACAATACAATACAATACAATACAATAGCATATTTGTCCACGTAACACTGAGTGTAGGAAAAAATAATAATACATACTAATAATGACCTCCTATTCCACTTCAGTGAACACAATAATAACCTTTGGTTCCATTTCAGTGAGCATTAAGCTGGTTTATTGAAAACAAAGAAAGGGTGCAATGATATCAAGGACTTATCTGGCCACCTGCCCTATTTCTCAGTTGTTCCCGATCAACCCCATGAGCCTTCGCAGAAAAATAAACAAACAAACAAACAAACAACCATTACTCTACGTGATATGAGCACAGGCGCATTAAGGAATTCAAACAAAGAGGAGAAAACGTTGACTGGCATTGAGCTTACGATTTACTGTTTTCATTTCGAAACATATGTTGAACGCAAAAGGTCTCACCATAAAAAGCTGTGTTTAAAAAAGTATGCTTAGATCAATAGCGGGGACAAACAAATTGTACAAACAGCATTTACATGTAAAGTGCCTATGAAGTAAAAACTAAGTTTAGCCTATTCAGAAGGCTTTTCAAACTGAAGAAGGGTGGTGTTTTCTGTTTTGCAATATCTGCACTCATTTCAGAGATATTCAAGTTTTTGCATATTGCAAAATTAAAAATTGATGACGTCATAAGTAGTTACAGCATGGAGCGTAAATCTCAAAATGAAGAATATCTCTGAAAAGAATGGTTTGAGGTAATTGAAACTTGGCACGTACCAATATTGTGCTTCGGAAAAGACACAAAATAAAGTATACAGTGTTGTTGCCATGGCAGCAGTTTTGGCTCTACTATCTTTCGGCTTTGAACCAAATATTACCATGTGTGACTCTATAACGAGAGAAAGAAGGGTCTGTTTAAAACACACACAATGCCCAAATCGTTGCTAGTTTCCTCATTAGCCATTAAGGGCTGGAACTGGAAGCTAACCTGTTGCCATGGCAACATCACAGTAACCTTTACTGTGTGTCTGTGTGTCATTACTGGTGCCACGTTTCAATGTCTCAACATTTCCAGGGATATTCTTGGTTTTGTGATTTCTCTCCATACTGCAACTATTTATGACATCATCACTGTTTAACTTGAATATCTCTAGAACGACAGAAGATATTGCAAAACCCAAAATTAAACACAGATCTTCTTCATTTAGAAAGGCCTTCTAGATAAGCTTAACTTACAAGACCGGAAGAAAACTATTAGCGTTCCGAGGGCGATTTCTAAAAAGTCTTATCAATATTTTACCAAAATTTGTCCAAAACGTAGATAACAATATATCTCCGTCCGTCAAAACAGCAGTGTGTTGAGCTTGTCTAAACAAGGTTATGTTGTCTCACGTGGGAGTAAAATAAACATTGGAGGCTAGTGCTAAGTCTGATCTAGAGAAAAATTGTTTTGCTAACTGATACTACATAATATTTACTAGTAAAGTAAAACACCAGCATTATGGAGAGTCAACATATTATTTCATGACATGTTAAAAAAAAAGCAGAACAAATGATTTACTTACATAAAGTATTCTATGTTCTCTGACGAAGAAAGGCAAAACTGTCCCACGAATATTAATTCTGCGGCAGTAGTATCTGTAGATGTTAAAATTGGGTAGTCTAGTATCATTCACTTGTGAACCGTATGGATAAAGCCGGGCTACAAGCAAAAAGAGAAAAAAAAGAGTTAGAAAGGTTTGAAGTTAGCCTGCGTGTGGATCTCTCTCATTTTTCTTTGCCTCGCGAGGAAAAGGGAGTATGCGAAACGCTGTCGCTAACCGTGAAGGCATTTTTAAGATCAACATTAATTGGCTATCATAAAAAAAATACTCGAGAAAAGTTACGCGTCACAGTAAGTCCTTTTTTTAAAGATTTTAACCGCTTAAACTCAAGACGAGTTGAATTTAGCTGGCGTTGAAAGTTCTCCTACTCACTTTCAACTTTTATCTATCATCTCTCCAAAAATAATGAAGTTCGCTGCAAAATTGCCTACTAATCGGGCTAATTCGTTTTTTTACGATACCTTTACTGTGCAGTGAAAAGTGCAAATGTTAGCCGCTAAACGTAAGAGCTTGTCCGCACTGACCTGTTTCTTCGTAAAAAAGCCTGGTTCGGTTGACGAGAATTTGAACGACCGACGAATAAATCGAATAAAGTTTTTTTGGTACGAAAACTGGGCAACACACTGTAACGTAAGTTTTTAAAAGTTCTTCCAATGAGTAACTCAAAACTGAAATGTTCATAATTATGTTCAAAACATGTGACACATTATGAAAAAAAAGAGATACTGAAAATCGAAGGTTATCGAATTAGAGTAAAATAGCAAGCTTTTTCCCTGGGATTATTTTTAGTTCAAAGTGCACTGAATTTGCCTTGACCTGAGAGAATTTCTTTTCTGTCACTGAGCATTCAGCCGTGTTTTCTCACTCAGGTTTTGGAGCTGTAATTGCCTAGCGGCAAAGGATGACAATTCACATCTTGTCACACCTTCGTCCCCTTGACTGGCCTGAGGGTAGTTTAATTCATGGGTCTGTCGTTTGCTTACAAAGACATCCCACTCATTTGTCTGCCATTGTCTCTATTTCTAGGTTTTATATCAGCATTGCCTTTTGGTAGATATAGCTTGATATGTACAGGGCAACAGTGGTTCTCTAGAGGTGTTTGGCCCAGTGTTTGAAAGAAATGCAAGATAAGCAGGTAAGTAATAAGTTTCTTTTTTTCTCCTTTTTTCATTGTTTTCACTTCTTTTGTTACAAGGAGATATTAGCCTTTCTGGCTACTCAAACATTCGCGTTTAAATGAAGTTCATGTGTGTGGGTTTGCATGTAAGTTGCGGTGAACATTACCCTTGATTTCTTTGTCCCTGACTCTAGCCTAACTTTGCCTACTGCCAGGTCTTTATGTTTCGTACCACAACAAAAACGTTTTGTGCTTTCCGAATATGGTCTCAGCTCCCCCTCGTTCATGGCTCTTACAAGGTATTCTCTGATTTGCCGAGAAAACAAGAGAACAAACAACAAAACGATGGACCGTAGCCCAGAAAAAATAGAGCTGCGTGATACCTGAAGGTCCAATGAAATTAGAAGTTGTATTAAGAGCTGCGTGGTATCTGGCGTTCATACATGTTCCGAACTAGCTAAATTCGGCGGGAAAAGACAATGGCCCCTGTATTTGTATAATGACCTTTAATGTCAATCCCTTATACAGATCCATTTTCTTCACAGTTTTCAGTATTTCGAATATTTCGATGCCCTTCCTAAAATAACACATCAGATTCAAACCAAGTTGACTACCAAAGTAGAACAGCATGAGTTAACGCAAGAATAAAACGCATGCTAAGTTTAACATTGTGCCCGACAAATAACACTTAATGCATTTTGGTGCAATCCGGCGAGGCTAGCGCGAGCGTTGGTTATATTGTGCTCGAAGATAACAACAACTCAACAAGAAACTGACTAACCAAGTAAAGCAGTTTACTCCACAGATAACGGCAGCTTAGCACGTAATTGACTATACAAGTAAAATAGGTTGGCCTCAAATTTGAAGCCACAGATAATTGCAATACAAAGGAATATGCCTTTTTAACGTTTTTAACATTATGGGATACGTTTTGTCAGTTTTTGAAAGATCATGTCATGAAGATCTCAAAACTGAAATCTTCGTATGGTCAAGACATGTGATGTGTGACAATTTGAATTTCAGACGCTTTGTAACCAAAGTAACACACATTTGTATGATTCACTCTATCAATAAAAAAAATTCATAGCTTAAATTGAAAATTAAAAAAACGTATCAGCAAAAGCCTTTACCTCGATGTCTTAAGGAGAAGCCGGAACAGTTTCTAGATGGACGCCGCCGATAGTAAAGAGCGCACAAAGATGAATTGCAGCAATAATCATGCGCCTGCACATCGGCTATCCCAGGGAGACCAAAACGTCTGACTAAGAACGGACCTCCCCCTTCCGGTGGCCCGAGAACGAGGACTTTAGCGCCACCTGGACTATCGGTGTAACAGCACTGCTGAACCCAGTGGTTTGTTAATAAAGGAGCAGAATAAGCACATATTGTCCGGTTGCTTCGGATTGCCATGGTTTTACTGTCGTCCACGAAAAAGCGTTTATCCAATGTAGCCTGGTTAAACGTACACGGACAGGGAGGTAACCTGGGAATGCTGACGTTCACTTGTTGTTTGTACCAATCGTGACACTTCTTGACCGGTACGTCCACGACTGGGTTAGCGTCCAGCCGGAAGAACCACATCCCAGTCTGGCTTGCAGTTCCATTTTGCTGATCTATCATGTCCACATTAACAGTTCCCGAACTAACATGAAAGAGAACGAACAGGGAATACGTCGTTGATAACACTGATTACATAATCGTATTAATTTTCGGCGTTCTGATCACGTGTTGGTCAAGTTTGGTGCTTTTCGGGGGTTTTGGAAAAATCAACAAATTCATGACAGCGGATCCGGTATTGCCGCCGTTTGAGAACAAGATGTTATTTTTTACGTCATATGACGTCATTAGATCATGACAGGGACCTCAAGCGAAACATTTGGACGCACATGTGCACTCTTAGTTTCGTTGTCATAGGTTCAATATTCTCGGAGTTAAAGGGGAAGCGGAATCTACAGGTCACACCCCCTTCCCGGTATAAATCAGAGGAAACATCAAGATTTATGTGTATGTCTCCTTCTCGTACGGCCTCGTACTTACGAAATTCAGGATTTCATGTTTAACTGAATTCGAGATACTCGACTCATCTTTGGTGTTCTCAATTGTCTCCTTACTTTGGCAAATTAAAGAAACGTAGCGATGCTCTGTCACCCGCATTATATCCAGCAACTGGAAGTCCACGCGCATTCTGCCAGAACTGCCTGAAACGTCTGGATAAAATACAAGCAAAAAAGCAGGTTTTAGTGAATATGTTTTTGTACAATGTTAGTTCTGACGCACGATATACAGCGATTCTCATTTCACATGGAAGACGAAATCAGTAAAATAAATAAAAAAAAAATGTGTACACTTATTTGGCCATCTCTAACTAGGAGTGTGATGAACATGGGCGGGGCGTTTTTCAACTCTCTCATTTTTGATGGATGTTCACCGAATTTCAGCTAGTACAAACCAACGTTGACTCGTGTGAGTGAACAATATTGCGTAAAGAACACGTTGACTTACCCTCCTGTAGGTGTTGACCACTCTATTCCGCTTTCAGGATAATTGAATAGCAAGAACGTATGTTGGCCATCGGTCATCAGGACAGTCTGAAAAGTGTTTGTCTAACATAACAATTAAACTGCATTTAGTATCTGCATTATGTATGATGCACCTAATATGCCCTAAAAGGTAAATTAAGATAATATCGCGATTGGAAGTATTTAAATTTCGATATAAAGCGTTTAACAATAAAGTAGCATTCGAGGTTCTAAAGGGGTTTAGGGTCCAAACCGCGCGCGTTTCTCGAAAGCCCCGAAACTTTTCGGGCCGATTTCGGGTACGAAAATTCACACTGTAACTTGTAAAAAAGGACGTTTCTTTTAGCATGAAACTTTTTTATAAGTCAAACTTTTTTGGGTTTTAAAAACATGTTTAAGCCAAAAAGCTTTCGGAGCTTTCGAGAAACGCAAGCCATGACTTTTGGGCTTTAGCTTAAAAGCTGCATGGAATACTAGTTCAACCACGAAGAGATTTTGGCTCCAGGGCTCCAACAAATACAAAACAGAAACAAACAAACAGACAATCAAATGACTATTTAAAAAGGGAAAAAGTCTTTGCATTACCCCGAGACTACAAGGAACCACTTGTGATCCAGTGGCGGATTTAGGCAGGGAGGGGAGCTGGAGGGAGAAGTGGGCTGAGGTGCCGAGGAATTACCCCAACTTTCTGTGAGAGAAAATAAAACCCGTAGAGCCTCTTTCTTAATAAATATGACACATTTAATACCCATCACACCGCCCTCATTTCCATTTTTTTAGTTATCCCAAGCCCTAAGGCCATGCAAGGTGTGAAGAAACGAGTTTGAATTAAGTTGTTGCAGACGTCACTGAAATGACATCAGATTCTTTCCAGGATTTAGACGCATGAAAGACAAAAATTTGCCAGCCATGGGTTTGTTATTTATAAATCTGAATGGTATTTATTTTCCAGCCGTGCATCTATGTAAAAAAAAACGCACGCTCAGACCCAATAGCACATACAACTATTTCAATCAACGTTGTTGGGCAGCCTTCGCGATAAGACTGCTAGGTGAAACGGATAATTTATTAATTAATTTACCAAACTTAGCTTTGGCTTTCCCCTCAGTAGCACAGAAAAATAAATCACATTAGCAAGTATTTGTCGTACTTTCACCCATCCTATAGCAGTGTCAACCGTGAAATCACAGCCGAATCACAAAAGACGCACAGCTAGCCATACTACCTTTAAAATCCGGCAACGTTAATTAAAATAGCTGTATGGAACAACTATTTTCTAAGCGATGGTGAAAACCCCACTGTAATCACCATTCTCCGTCATGCCAAGGAAGAAGTTTGTTTTATGGCATTCAAAGCAAACTTGTCAGGGCTGCAACATATAATTTAAGACCTTGAACAGTTTTAAACTACGTTTAAGTAAGATATGACAGGGATTGTAACAGTTAAATGATAAACCTACCGCGGTCACAGTGGGATATGTGTTGGGATAAATTCGAACCCAGGTCACCACCAATATCCAGGACGCCTCAAACAGTGGAATTCTGGGATTTGTTTGATATCGTTGCACGTCACTGTTGGCTCGATTAAAGATTTCCTTTTCGCGATTCGTGGAAATGGCGTCCTTTCTATAAACGTGGTAGTAAACCATGGAAGCATTTTTGCCTGCGATTTTAAAGGCATCGTGGCTTATCTTGGCCCAGTATGGTGCTATGACGTAGAAGTTCCGGAATCTGAAAGTTCTATTTACATTTCGTCTACCAGGAAACCTTTCAGGCAAGCGGATAATATTATACCTGAGGAATCTTAACAAACCATTCCGACAAACCTTAAGAAACAATCATAGAATTCGTTAAAACATTAACTGGATGAAAAATGTCATGTAAAAGTTTAGACTAAAGGGTCGACTTAGTAGATTATAGTAGGAGGAAACGAAAAGCAAGCACTCTACGTGATATGTTCAAAGCGCGCGTTAAAGAAGTCAAACAAAGACAAGAAAACGTTACGAAATTACATCAAAATGAACTATAAAAAAGTAATAAGAAAATACCTGTCCTAAGCTTGCCTAAACAAAGTTATATTGGAAATAAAATAATATATGGGTTTAACATTGGAGACCAAGACCTATCCAGAGAACACTTGAAAAGGAAAGAAGAAACAAATGGTTTACTTACATAAACTCTTTTTTGCTGCATAACGAAGAAAGGTAAAACTTGTCCACGAATATTAATTTGTTTGCAGCGGTATCTGAAGATGCTCCAACTGGGTAGTCTAGTATCATTCACTGGTGACCCGTAGGGATAGAGCCGACCTCCAGACAGAAAAAAAAATTACGACGGTTAAAACAGGCTAAATTAAGTTACCAAGGACATGTCAATAAGGTCTGAATGGAACCTTATTGATAACTTGGAAACAAACTTAAGCTATGTTTCATTTTGTAATAATGATAATGATAACGATAATAATACAATTGTTGTTATTATTATTATATAGTAATGTGTTTTCAGAAATAAAGGGGGGCAAGCATTTGGTGCAAACACCTCAAAAATCAATTCCGCTTATATTATGGTGTAAGTTTAACCCTCATGACAAACAAATAATTGCGCAGCTGCTTTTGCTGAAGATCAATTCAATTTCGAGAAAATCGATAACAACCGAATTCGGTGAAAATGCTGCTTTGACCTTAAAATTTCGGCGGAGCTTGGCGTAACAAAAATAAGCACTCCAAAACAACCAAAAACTTTTACTACTTTCGAAAGGTGATAGAAACTAAACGACCAGGGTCAAAGGTTTCTCTTCAATGATTCTTTTGTGAAGACTAAGCTTGTTTTCACCCCTAAATTTTTTGATCCGAAAAAATTGACCCAGTGTATATTGTAGAGTTTTGTTCCCTCTTTGCATGAGGTGGATTTTTCTTTTCTTATGGTGAATATTTACTTTGGAACAATGAAGCAATAACCATTGAAAATAATTCGTTGTTTTGGAAATCCTGGGTGGAGCGTGAAATTTACTTTTAGTTTTTAAAGATATTCTAATCTTCTCCAATGGAAACGTCTTGACGCCTGATGAATTCCAAACGAAGTTTCAGATAAAAACCAACTTTTTACAATACTTTCAATTGATAGCAGCTATTCCTTCAGATTTAGAAAAGAAAACCACGACTCATGCAGCTCCTGCCGGTGATTTATTGGTGACAACCACGATATCCCCTTTTCCAGGAAAAAAACTATTTAGATCTATCCGTTATGGGCTGAAAAAATTACTACAAACTACTTAACGGAAGTTGCATCATTGAACTGACGGGTGTTAAGAAATGGCAAGAGAAATTTCCTATTGATTTTGTAGACTGGAGCAATAAATCTTGCACAATTTTCTTTCAATTTTTTTTTTCATAGAACAATCGTAACAGAAAAAAAAACTCAACAAATTTCGTTTAGTAAATGACGCAGCATGCACATTTTGTTCTAGCCCCGACTGGACTAAACACACCATTTTAGACTGTAATGCCGTAACATCCTTTTTATTCCGAAGCATTTTCCTCGTTTAATCAAACTTGTGGTACTAACGTTTACCTCTCAAATAAACAAATTAACTTCGACGACATCACCCCTGCCACACGATTGTCAGATCTCGTGAAACGCATTCTACATTTATTCGTTTTAGAATTGAAGCGAAACATTTACACCTGCAAACGCAGGCTACACCCCAATATATCATTAAGCAACCAAGCAATCCTTAGAATACGGTGCCCTAAAGGCCCGTTGTAATTAATTAGACTCTTTAGCATGTATAAATTCTGGTTTCCATATGGTCGAAAATGAACCAAATGAACTGTTTCAATTTGATTTCAAAGGAGTGCAAACGATAGCAAAACAAAGTAACCTGCTTTCCCTGCATACGTGTGAGATATCGTGGGATGAGTTTCAATAGTTGATCGCAGAACTTCGTTTCCATTTGATTGCTGCTGATTGCAGACCGCAGACAACCAAAAGCGATCACAGAAGTTGTAGTCATGTAATATGTATAACAAATTTCTGGTGGCCTTAACACATACTTAGCGAACTGAAACTCGTCGGCTCCTTTGCAATGTCAATATAGTGTTGGACCATGCATACATGTGAACACAAGAGATTACATCGGACTTAGTCACTATTGGACATTAAAAATATGTACTCAATTTCAACAGCTGATCACCATTTATTGTCGTATTTGCAATCGACAACAATTAAATTCACAAAACGGTAGTTATCTATGTTACTGATTGGCCCAAATAATAATTTTCCTTTTTTCAGAAAGAAACTTGCGTGGCAATGCTGTTGCTGCCAGGGCGGTTTGTGCAACCTTGACGATTGTAAAACGAGCTCACCAAGAAACGTGTTAAGCATAGACCACATGACATGTATTGTATGCTGAGTCTGCATGTTTATGCACATTTTCCCCTCTATCAATAGAGCTTATCCGGAAAATTTCGCGCATACATGTAATTACAGGAATCAGTGAAACAGTGAGAACTTCAGCAAAAAGACAAGTCAGACAAGTTTTAGGCACACTTGGATATAGGCGAAACTTTAATATTGATTGTTAAGCACTGATTCTATACACACGTCACAAAAATTAGATAAATTTTATGCACTACAGGATGTATGGATTCTGGTTTGCTGCGCGTGAGTTGTTTAACATATTTTATAGGTACGCTGACCTCTTCCATCCAATAAAGTATTTTTTTTTATTGGAAATGGGTTAAAGCTTAACATCTGGTCCTGCAAACGGCAGGTACGGCAGTACTTTCTTAAACCTAGTAGTGTCATGGGCAAACACTCTGAGTTGGCTCAAGTAGCCTCATAACTTAACCCTCGGACGTAGAAGCAAATTCACATTCCTACCGTGGTACAAGGGGAGAGGTGCCCTCCATTTCGCGTCCCAATCTTTCTTGTTTTGTGGATAGAACTGATGAAAAACAAAACTTACAACCACTCCCGCAAACATTCACTTCTTCATTGCAACATAACTGATTACCAGAGCTATTTTTATCATTGTAATGCTGTGAATAACTGAGAGTCCTCTATCTCTGCTTTATAGAGGAACCGAGACATTTATGTGGTTGCTAGAAGAAGCGCTCATATATAATTTCGTACATGCACAAAGGCCTTCATAACTATTTATCGTTATCATAATCACTATCGTTTTCATTATTTTAAAGTGAAAATATAATTTTACATGTATTTAGTCTGTCACATCGTGACCTCCTTTGCCACTTTCAAATGGGGGATAAATAAAATTTATCCTTTCTAGAGGTGTTTTGTTTTTGTTTTTTGATGCCACAACGACGCGCATTTCATCTAACATGGGTTTATAGATAACTGGCTTGCGTGGTGCTGCTATATATACTCACTTTGGTCTGCGTCAATCATCTTGGACAAGATTAGAACTAGAGAGAAACAAAAAAGCGAGAACAGTCACCTTGGACAAGATTATAACTAGAAAGAAAAAAGAGGGAACGAATCTATAATGCATATTTTCTTCTATGCACAGTGAACCACACCTGCATGTTACCTGCTGGATTCAAGTTGGCACCAGATAATATTTCAATTAAGGGAAAAGCTTCTCAGGTGCAATGCTCACAGTGCATTGACCGAGACTATGACTTGAACGAGGAAGGAACACTTTTTTTTTCGCAGACACTTTTTAGAGATCGAGTAGTTTAAGGTTGTTAAGAAGCTTCAACAGAAAAAAAAAAGAATAAAACGATGCAACGTTACGATGTACATATAAACGATGTATTTCACAGCACTTTTCATGTACTCAAATTTTTCACGATTAACTACTAATGTTTTACTAATAGTACTTAACAACAAGTGACACACACGATCGGCATAAAACATACATATTACCTATACGAGGGCAAATTGCAGTAACCTTACTTTAACCCCGTTTAGCCTGGGGGGGGGGGGGCACATTGTGCCCGCGCTGACTTTAACGAATTATAGCTTTTAAACGGCTGGACGAATAATCACCAAATCTCGTGACTTTTTCCTGAAGTTTATCAGAGAACATTTCCCTGTGTCAATGACGTGTCTATGATGATTGACGTTCCCATAGCAACCATCTACTCAGGAGGTGTTTTGACTATTTTTGTCTTTTTTCAGGTTTTTTTCATCTTTTTCCTCTTCATTTAAAAAAGAAGCTAATCCTTTACTTTTTTGTGCTTGTTTTGATGAGGTATGTTTCTAAGAACAAATTCATGTATTTTTGATGACGTCATTGTCAAATGTATGACTGCATGCTCGGGATTCAAGATGGCGGCTAAAAATTCAAAATGGCTGCTTTGTGACGTCATTTACACTTTGTGCCTCCCCCCCCCGCCAAAGCTCAGAAACTGAAAAAAAGCCCAGGCGAAATAGTGTTAAAGTATAGAGGCCCTATCGTTTGGAATAGCTTAGCAAAATGATATAAAGCAATCCAAATCCTACAGGACTTTTAAAAATTTTATATTCAGAATCAACATTCGTTAACTGTGACGAAACTGGCTCCGACCCACAGGGATACATTGGTGTAAGGAAGGTCATGGTTCGATTCGCGTCGGGAACTCAGATTTTTCTTTGTCCCACGCTAGCGTCATCCTGAATATTCCAGCTTTGTCACTTGTTATCTGAGCTTAAAATTCACCATCTATTCTTTCGTTTTTATTATCCTACAAGGCAAGTTCGATATTGTCTATTCTAGCACTACGCAGGACGCGTGTCACCACCAACCTAGTTAAAATGACCTAGTTTGCCAGGAGTCTCCCAGCAGCTCAGTGGTTAGAGCTTTTGACCGGTGTACGGGATGTCATGGGTTCGATTCCCGTCGTGGACTCAGAGTTTTTTTGTTCGTCCCACGGTCGTGACATTCTGAATATCCCATCTTCTTTATCTCATTCGTTTTTTCTGTCTTCGCTTGCATCGTTTCTAGGTATCTCTTGAATAAAAGTCGCCAGTGGACAGAAAACGCA
>Ga0126336_10000367_pt1 | contig 17382 bp, 11 predicted proteins | sample SidCmetagenome_FD_92530 | JGI IMG/M metagenome (GOLD analysis project Ga0126336, IMG submission 92530) | Coral microbial communities from El Islote,Puerto Morelos, Mexico - Siderastrea C C metagenome | ecosystem: Host-associated > Invertebrates > Cnidaria > Coral | place: El Islote,Puerto... | reverse complement strand
TAAGCATAGCTATCATCAAGAGAGACAAAAGTTACAAAAGTGCCCGACTTTTCTTCTGGAGAGAGAGAGAGAGAGAGAGAGAGAGAGAGAGAGAGAGAGAGAGAGAGAGAGAGAGAGAGAGAGTACAATTCTCAGTATGCTGTAAGAAAACCGTTGTATGCACATGTCGCGATATCGATTTAAACGGCTTCGATAATCATTAAAACTTTTTTTGATCTTCCTCAGCAATCTTTGGCCACGTTAGGAAAACGGTCGAAAATGTTTGCATGATCTTCGGATAAACCGTGGAAATCTGCGGAAAACTGTCGGAAATTTTTCTCTACCAAAAGGTATCCCAGAACGTTTTGGTATTTTAAAACAGAATACCTTATGAAACCACATTCCGAGAAGGGCAAAGACATACAGTCGTTTTGAAAACATAACGTCTGTATTTATGCAAACGAAAGATCACGTAGAACGCATGAACCAATCAGAACTCATTAAAAAAAAATTCAGCAAGTTCCAAGGGCAGCAAGACGAGCGCCAACCAAGAGGCAGCACGCGGAGAAGTTTCCATTTACTACAAAAAATTGCGGCAATGTCAGTTGGGAGGTAAATCGCACACGCTGTTTTAGTTCATTTCCAAGCCATTTAAGGTAATCAAGGTAACGTTTTACGCCCAAATAGTTGTTTCGTCCCAGCGTCAGCTTTAAATGCGAAACGTTTTCCTAAGTGGTAATTTTTGACCTAAAATTCCGGGTTTTTTTCATTTCATATAGTTAAAATAATAATAATAATAATAATAATAATAATAATAATAATAATAATAATAATAATAATAATAATAATAATAATAATAATAAGTATAAAGTACTTTTCATAATCTCCACGCAGCTTTATTGACCCTGTCCAATCCAACCTGATAATAACCAAATGTGTTTCAAGTCACAACACACCCTGAACATTGAAACAAAGACAATGCTACAGGCTATTTCTTTTTTATTCGTGTGTGCAATAAATAATATAAAATAACAAAATTCTACAGTTTCACCTAACAGAGTGCAATTATTTCCCTCGTAAACTGTGCTGTTTGACACGATAAATAATGTTACACCGTGTTTTATACTTGCTAAACAAGTTGTTTAAGGGAGTGCATCAGATAATTTCTTCAATACCAATTTGAGATTCAAAACATTTTATAATCGATAGAAACCGTAGTCCTGGTTAAAGTAACTGTCCTGGTGCACTGAAACTATTACAAGTTTAGTCACGGATGGCCAGGATTGAAGTGGATTGCAACTTCAAAACGTTGAGTCCACTTTAACATGTTCTTCCTCTGTGTCTTGGGAAAACCACTATAAACAAAATTGATATGGTTTGTTTCCCCACATTACACAGTCCCTTTAAAATATCTACAAAATAGTTAAATAGTAAAAACAATTCTGCCAAAATGTTACAGTAAATATTCGTAAACACACAGTCGACGGAACAAGTAAAAGAATCAGAAGAATTTCCTCTCTTAACTTTGCCGGGCAACATTATTGCCGCAAATCGTGGGCTCAGTCAGTTATAATAACACCCATGAAAATGTATTTGATCATTCGTAAGTTGTGATGTCGTCAGCTTATCGTTTACTAATAGACGAGACTGCAATAGGGTTTTAACATAACTGACCGTCGTTGAGAAAACGCTGAAAATTGAACTGTCAGCTGAAATTCGGGTTTTTCCTAAACTGATAAAGAATTCACTGTCGTCGGAGATCGTGAATTTTGCCTGACTGTGCTGGTTGATATTTGAGAAACAACCGGAATTTTTGCAATCCAACATATAATAATTGATGATCGATCTGCTATAATTAATAGCAGATCGACTGCTAACTGGAAAGAACCATAAAATAAAACAGTGCTTTGCACTGGATAAATACTACAAGGATAGATAAATAATACACGCTATTTAAACAATAACATTCTTTGTCTTCATGTGATTGCTCTCTTAATAACAAATTAAATGACACCTGTTAAAAATGACTCCGTAAAATTCACTCCTTCCCTCACACATTTAACATAATTCAGCGCCCGCGGGTGAGTAGGGTTTCGTTACCCTCGGGACTCGCCATTCAAGGACAGGCTGAATCGATAATTTAACCTACAAGAAGTAGAATATATACATACATGTACAGTCATAAACGGCTTTGGAATTTCACGAATTCTGCGTTTTGACTAAAATCACCGTGTATCGATTTAATTTATTCATTCGTGGATTCCGGAAGAGAATGCAGTATAAAGAGATTAAAAGACGTATGCACTAATTCAATTCAAAGTGAATTTTAACAGGACAAAAGATTGCACTCGGTCATGTTGCGTGGTCTGTGGAGGAATCTTAAATTTTACCAGTTAACAAGGTACTGAGCAGTGCTTTCCTGTGTACAAGGTGGTTCTAACTTTTGAGTCTGTGGATGAAATCCTGAAGTGTGACCATTCAAATTAAAGCTACTGAGCAGTACTTTCCTGTGGTGCTGTTTATTATGCTGTACAAAGTGGTTCTAACTTTTGCGTTTGCGGGTGAAATCCTGAAGTGTGACCATTCAAATGAAAGCTACTGAGCAGTACTTTCCTGTGGTGCTGTTTATTACGTTTTACAAAGTTGTTCTGAGTTCTGAGTCTGCGTACGAAATTCTAAAAAGCGATTATTTGAAGATGAGCCACAATTCATGTCTCTACAGGTGCTTGTTCCTTTTCGTTTCGTTTTGTTTTGTTTTGTTTTGTTTTTTTTACTTTTGGTCTAGTGTGCATTCGGAAGTAAAGAATTTAACTATCAAAGAGACTGTATGAGCAGAAAAAAGTAAAAAAAAAAAAATTGTAAGCTACATTTTCTTTAAAGATGCCGCTTGGGCTTATTTCAAGCTTTATCCAGATCTGTAGCAACACTTGAACGGAAACCTTCATTTACTCGTGGACTGCCCACGTTGTTTACGTCAACACCTGGAACAAAGGAGAGGCGATAACGTTAGAAACAGGGAAGACAGCACAGCTAAACATTGTGCCCATCTGCACCAAATTTCGTCGTCTTATCAAACCTCCAGTTAAAATTTGACTCTTTCAAATTCAACTTTTGCAATCGTGTCCATGCACTGAACGTAGAACCAAATTTATTTGGGATGTTTCTAAAAAAAATCGTGTTAACATTTGACTCTTCCAAATTTAAGTTTTGCAAACGTGTCTACGCCCTAAACGGACACCACTGGGAAACCTACTGCACACATGGCGACTTTGTGTGAGCTGATTGAAGCCACAAAAAATTGACGTGAGTCAATTACAAGGACACTATAATCTACTTTTAGTAACAATTTCTAAATCTAAAAACACATTAGCAAGAATAAAAGCCCAAAACAAGTCGTCCAGTTCTGTTAAACGGAATAATCTAGTGGACAAAAAGAATTCATTAGTGTCTCGGCTTTGAATGACCAGTATACGTATGGATATGGATCCCAACTTGAAAAAGTCGGGCCGAAGTTTTCGAGTTCCTCCTTTTTGTCTTCTTTAAAAACGGTAGCAATTGATCCTGACTGAAAAACCATCAAAAAATTCATAATATTGCCCCTTTAATTTCTTACCTTCGTAGTCAGTTGGTGGAACCGGATATCCCCCATTCTGTGTGTTGCTTTTTGCGGAGTGCCTGCCATTTTTCAGGGGCGTTTTCCTTCCATTGGATAGAGCCATCTCATAGCTGACGTTGTCTCCTGGCAGCCCAGCGGGGTGGACTGGGGACAAACGACCAGATTTTTGTTCGTGCGACTTCGCAGACTCATATGGCGAGGGCCCAATGGCGCTGAGGAGCACGGGAAGGTAGCACAGGCCGTGAAACAGTCCATATAAGACAACGCAGAAAAATACCTGAAAAAAAATTGTATCCGGGTCACTATCTGCAATAGCGTGACTGGTGTGCGTTATTTTCGTGTCGTGAAAATGTCAAGGTCACCATTGGCGTAATTCTTCTCTCAAGTAACTATAAACTGCGTTGGAGTCAATTGATAATAACAATGGAAAAATTTAAGCCATGGAAGTCAACGCGAGTTTAGAAAAATGCCAGTTTGTATGGAGACTTTCGTTAGGTGGCCAAATTGACTCACAAGTCACAAGAAATGCCGTTTGCGCGTTCATACCAAGTTATCTCTAAAAACACAACTTTTTTACGCTAACCACTGTTTCGCCACTTACCTTAAAGAAGGTCTTGAAAACGTATGAATTGGAAAACGCCAGCAGCACAACAGCTAAGAATGTGCTGAAACCGCCATTGAATACCGCTGGTCCAATATCTCGGAGAGTAGCGCGGGCTCGTTCTATCGAAAAAAAAAAACTGAGTAAGCGGCTGTTCACAGAATGAGTTTCATTCCGGAATGAGTTTCGTTCCAGAATGAAGTTCGTACTACATTCACTTGACAAGATCGACCGGCTCAGCCTGAGGCGTTCTCGCGCGCGCAGTTTTCGCGCCAGATCAAAAACAAAGATGCCGCAAGTTTTGCACGAAATGTTACGCATGCGCCACTCGCCCCAGACTACACGGTTTACGGTTTCATCCCGGAACGGAGTTCGTTTTCAGTTGACATGATACAAGAATGAAATGTCATACGAGAACGAAAATTTTATTCGGATTGAAAACCGGAAAGAACCCAGTCTGGAATGACTTGTGCGGGAACGAAATTTCGTCTCGGTATCATGTAAAAAGATACAGGGAAATATGTGGGGATGGAATGAACTCGTTCTGGAATAAAAAGTCATTCCGGTATCATGTGAACGGCCCCTAAGACATTTCACGGGATCTTTGTGCAAAAATGACCCTCTTTGTTGAGTCTCTTGACAAAAAGGAATCACAAAGTGAACACACCATTCCAACGAAAGCTTGGCAAATAGATTGCAACTTGAAAAAAATGGGCCGAATTTTTCAAGTTGTTCCCTTTTGTCTCGGAAAAACTGGTTTGTTAACCCAGTGAGAAAATTACTTTATATGTTCCACTTGGTGTCCTGGGTCCATCTCGTGTACGACAAAATGTACTAAGGTTTGATTTCAGCACAGGTTTGACCCCAAAACGTATTGGACAATTCCCACGACGAAGCCCCTTTAAACTTGGGTCGTTAGACAGTAGAAATGACTCACCAGATCGTGTGCCAGATATAACCATAAATGTGTGTGCAATGTGAGAGGCATAATCCACAGACAGACCAACTGCCAGAACAAGGATAATGGTGGTCACAGTGTCGATAGTCAGGCCCCAGAAATGCATGGTACCCGTGATATTGACCTACAAAAAGACAAAGTATTAGGAGAGAAAAATTGAACTGGGAAACACGTGCAACAACACTGAGTGGAATCGAATCAACTTTTACCTAAGAACTCAGTACGTCAAAAACGCTGGAATGAATGTGATGTCGTCCGTGTTGAAATTAAAGTGGTAATCATGACGACGATGATGACGACGACAACGATGATGGTGATGGTGGTGGTAATGACGATGATGATGATGATGATGATGGTGATGATGATGATGATGATGATGATGATGATGATGATGATGATGATGATGATGATGATGATGATGATGATGATGATGATGATGATGATGGTGAATGAGGGTGAACGAGGGTGAATGAAGGTGGTCAGGTCTCAGTTCTCTAAAATTTCAAAATCTCAGCTGACGATTACACAATTCTCGCAGCTACCAGAAAAAGAGCTGAAAATGCCGGTATCGAAGGCGTTAAATTAACCAGAAACAGAGTTCGAAATTTTTTTAGAAATCTTTAAAAAAAAACAGCGAATTTGAAAAAAGTTTAAAAATTAAAAAAAAAAAAAAAAGACAAAAACATGCATACTCAAATGCAAAATCCGCTGGACACTTACGAGAGTAAAGCCGACGCAGGTGAAGACCATAAGGCAAGTCCAGAAATTTGCGAGTACGATGAGGGTGACTATAAACACAGCCATCAGGGCGAGGCCCATGTTACGGAACAATTCCTCTGAGATCACCTGAAACAGAGAAAAGAGCCAAACATTGTATCAAATGAAGTTTTGAGCTCGCAGCTAAAAATCTTGAAGTGTGAAATGACATTGGGAAATTGTGTGAAAAGACAAACGAGTAAACTACTTTAAAGCAGAAATTAGAGCTCTGGTAGTTGATACTTTCGTAGCACAACTCAAATCATTTTGAAATTATGAATATATGAAATTCATATATTTGAACTGCGGAATGAAGTAAGTGTAAAGAAGATCCTCGCAGTTATTAACGCAACTTATGCAGTTGCGAACCAATTTAATGACCAGCTCCCAGTTGGCTTGTTAGCTCAATTGGTTAGAACGCTGCACCGGTATCGCAGAGGTCAGGGTTCAAATCCCGGCAAGCCTGATTTTTTCAGGCTTTCTTTTCGCAACTGCATAAGTTGCGTTAATAACTGCGAGGATCTTCTTTACACTTACTCAAATCATTTTACTGTGAATTTTGAGATTTTTCCCTACTTTTGGGGTGGAGGGATTGAGCTACTGATTTAATACTGATTAAAGCAGCTTTCAACTGAATGATGTAAAACCAAAACTGCTGTAATCACAAAGGAAGCAAAAAACACAATGAACCAATAAGAACTTGAAGCAAATGCACGTGACCAGGATTGGCCTCAGTGGTTTTACTTCCCATCACTAGGTCATCTCTGGGTCATGAAAGCAATCACAAATTACTTTCGACACTCAATTGAATGCCTCTCTTAGACTATCTACATCCAAATAACTTGTAATACCTTATTTGTTTCCCATCCCAGATAAAACTGTGAATACGGAAAGGCGAGATTATCATCTGCAAACACTTCCTCGACCTTCTCTCGCAGATCTTCCATGGCTTTAACCTCGGTTTGTGTCGAGTCCATATCTTTGTGTTTGAAACTCATTCGGGAGGCCTGTTGGGAAAAAGCGTGCAATCGCTTAACATCTCAATGAAATATATAGTATTACCTCTTTTAAGCTACGGGGGCCAAAGAAGATGGGATCGGGGAATAGAAGCGGGGTAAATAGAGGAGAGGGGCTTATTACATTTGTCCAAGTCGAAGTTTTTTGTTATCCATATAGCAGGAACACTGGTGATCGGAATTCAAGTGCTGTCATCACAACTCTTTATACATTATATGACAGATTATATTTCAATATTGCAAAGTGTAAGCTCACTGACAAAATTATAGTCAACGTATTAAAGGCACAATCTTGTAAATTACTGTGAGAAGGGGGTAAAAATCACAAATTCGCCAATCAACTTCTTTGTTTTCTGAGACCTCCAATAAAATGAATGAGAGCTGTCCGCAGGAAACGTTAACAAACGGACAGTGACGGAGCAACAGGGTTATTTCTTCAGAACAAACTCATCTTCTATCTCCTCTGTTTAATTCGAAATTTAATAAAAGTGTTCGCACTTTAATTAAACATGTAAAAATTCTCGCACAGTACTTTTGCTCGAGATTACCAAACTGGTGGCCCTCTTAAGCTCATTACAAACGAGTAAGCTTTTCTTCTCAAGTTTTCATTTGACAAGCTTTACTTTTTTGTGTGTATGAAAAAATTTGGACAGTTTTCCTTGACCAGTCTCCCTGTTTAGGGTTCTTAACAATAAACAGCTTGTCAAGGACACTTGTCAACGGTTATACAACTAGATTATCTTGTCAAGGGTAACTTTTCCACTGAAATCTTGTTCACCTAATACACACGAACTAATAAACTTATCCAGAAATCTGTCAAGGAAAACGTACTAGTGTGAACCCAATTTACAAAGGAGTCACACTTGACTGTGTGTATACAAAAGAGAACGTTCTTACGGTGATTTCCGGTAGTAGACCAGTGCCATTGGTCATTCGAACGTCCTTCCGATAGCTGATTCCCTTCGGTCCTTGAATGAACTCGCTCAGCCACAAGTAAAAGTAGGTCTTGTTATTTATATTGTCTGAAAGATGGAGGAGCAAAACAGTGGTTTCATAAATCGATCTTAAACTCAGATGGCGGTGAGAAATTATTGTCTAATTGTTTACTTAAGTTATTAGGAGAGCACTATGTGCGCATTATTTGAGTTTGGTCAAAAGTGACACTTTGGTTCCCTTCGGTGGCTTTATTAATCAATAATAAACTCAGCTGGCAGTAAAAAATTATTGTCTAATTTTTCACTTAAGTTATTTTTACTTTAATCATTTTAGTTCAGCCAGAAAAGACACTTTGGTTCACTTTATTGGTCTGCCCGACGTTACTGCAACATGGTTCTATTTTTTTTTAGTGAAATAAAACTTACAATGTCTATGTATAGAAGTAATTTCCTGTGGTGGTAACTGTTCTAAAATATCAATAAAGATGTTGTCCCTATCATAACGGTCAACTTTTAAAACAGTTGCTCTGTCAAGATCCAAAACGTAGAAGCTTTCGCTTCCCTCAGGGAACCTTTATCAAGTGATGACGTTTGAAGTTGTGTCACGCCGGATGAGGTGGTGGGAGTCACGTAACAAAATGTCGCGATAGATCGCTGGAGGTTCGTATCTGCTGTCCCGATTTAGAGTAGGACCTGGCACCGTATCTCAATGGCCTCTCTGGTTCTCCTTTTAAGTGTGCCATTTTCCCTAAAACCTGCTAATTCTGAAATCAACGGGGACTGTTACATACCGCGTTCTAAGGCAACTTACCCTGGTCGAAGAACTGTACAGGTTTGTTATTTTTGGCCCAGATGATGTACTCTTCATACCAACTGTTCACAGTGCTGGCGATAACATAATTGTCGCTCGTCACTTTATCATGAAGCGCGTGAAGTTTGCCTTGATTTTCAAAATAATCAAACTTTCCTGTGAAAAAAGAACAAGACCGTACAATTGAATTTCTAATGAGCATGAGAAAAAGGGGTCGCTTAGGAGAGATTCTAAACAGTGTCTACCTGCCAGAACTGATTCAAGCGAGAATTCATGCACATACCTGCTGATGAAAGACGCTCGCTTTTCGGCTTAGTACCAGAAGTTTTTAACACAATCTTTGATTGGGCACTGATTTAAACGAGATTTCATAAAGATAGCTGCTTATAAGAGATGTGGTTTCCAGGCAAATCTAAATACAGCATTTGAACGAGAACTGATTCAAACGGAATTTCACAAAGATGGATCACTTACAAAAGATTTAAATACAGCGTTTACTGAGAACTAATTCAAACAAGACTTTGATCTCTTGCAAGAAATTCTAAATTCAGTATTTAACTGAGAACATACCCAAACAGGATTTCGTAAGGTGATCCCTGGAGGTTGGTGACTTGTGAGAAATTCTACATAAAGTGCTTAATTGAAAGCTGTTCCAAACGGTGTTTCAAACGGTGAGATTCTTGCTACCGTGTTGACTGAGAACTGATTCAAACAAGATTCTCTGGTGGCTTTAAAGGGAGATGAAAGCCTACAAGAGATTCTAAATGCGGGGTTTACACGAGAAACGAATCAAACGAGCTTTTGTCTAAGGATGCCTGTCTAAGGATGCCATCGGCTAAAAAAAAAAAAAAAAAACGGCGATACTTGGCAAAAACTCGAGTTTCATAATATTTCTTGTTAAACTCACCTGTGTAGACGTTCGCGGGAGCACCATCCACGGGAAAATACTGCAAATAAGATTGTTCACAATATAAGATTAGCACATATACAGAATAATACATGGAACACTATTGTTTCAACTGTTTCGCCTCCTTTGTTTTACGTACAATTGTGAGTCCGTAAGTCTCACTGGTACTTCCACCGAGGTGAAGCCAAGGAGATATTTTGACCAAAGTCTTTCCAAATTCATCTAAAAGTACACTCAAGCAATAAAATACCAAAGAGTATTGTCCATTGGCAAATCAACAAAGGACACTGAAACATAGTTTGCTATGTTACCTTGGAGTTTGTGACTGTATATTTGTATCCCATCGTTTCAGGAGGCAAAAACCACACTTGGTCAAAATACTGCCTCAACATCAGCGTACCGTATAAATTGACACCAAATAACGCCCCTGTAATCACAACCACCACGATCTGCAAAAACAAGAAGTGGACTCAATGTCAGTAGAGAAAAATGTTAGAAAACCCGGATCTCCACCCTGCAGGGAAATCGACCACAACCAGGATTTTCTCGCGAGAAATTTGCTGGTGATTTATTGCAAAATTGCCTCGTAACTCTCGTGAAACACGAGACTCGTATCGAGAGGTGCGACTTTGACTCCCGTACAGAGAGGCACGAATCGCGTCTCACGAGAAAAGAAATAAGAACAGTAACTGACTTTTTAGCGGTGCTGTACTTGTACATGCGGCTCTCCCTTTTCTCAATGCGGAAAAGGAAACAATTTTGTGTATAACAAGTCCCTGTTATTAACGGAGACGAGTAGGGGAAAAAGTATTGTAAAAAATTTGAAAATGATTGCAGTTTAATGTAGCAACTCAACAGTCCAGTAAAACTCGTAGTTGCTTTATGCTGCAAAACCGATTAACCCTTTAAGCCCTGATATAAAAATGCATATTCTCCTTACTGTTTTCCATACATCTCTTATGGGACTAGTAAGGAGAATTTGTCTTAATATGAAGACCTCAAATCCTTGGTGATCACTTTCTTTATTCTTGTCACTTTTAGGGCTTGAAGGTTTAGTTTCTCTCTGTTCTCTCTGATTCTGTCTTGGGTTCGCGTCCAACGAGCTGATTTGTTTTGCACGGTTTACTTTGCAGGTGAATTGTTACGTTGTGCAAGTATTGCAGCTAAATTTTTCCGAAATTGTACGCGGAGTCCACCGCAAGTTGCTCTCGGAATTTTGCTAATTTTTTCCAGTTTATTTCTCAACCTTTCTAGGTGCGCATTTTGAAACATTTGTCAAGTCTGTCCCTAAAAATAACTCTTTGAAACTTTTACCTTTCCTGGAAGAGAGAGCATGTATCGTCCAACGTACTTATCCATCACCTCTTGCAGGATATCTCTTTTGCCGCAAGCTGCTTCTGAATAATCGTCTCGCAGCCTTATACAACAGCAGCAACCATCTCGCTTCTTCTCTTGTCTGCAGATAAATGAACAACACAAATATTTGTTACGCACAGTAAGTGGCACACGTCCATTAGATTGTCTGTAATCTAGTCGCAATCAATTCTCATTCATAATGACGCCAACAAGATTTCCCCTTGATCTCGATGTGTTTCCACCGTTGAGATTTGGCGACGCTCGTTGTACATTTATTGGCTGCCGAAATTTGCGCATCTAGTGAAACTGAAATTGAAACTTGAAAGTTAGCGAAAATTGCTCTGTGCGCCGTTTCAGCTGTCAAGATTTCCATATCGTGTAAAAATTGCGCCGTGGATCTCGCCACAATCAAACCGAGATCTGGTAAATTCTTGGTTACCCAGATTGCTGTATGGCGCTGAGATTCCCTCCCAGCACTCTAATCACCAAGATTTCCGCAGTATCCGTTATTTATACGTTTCGATCATTTTAGTGTGGAGGATGGACGAAAATGCATGAAAAAGAAATTATACATCATACAGCCGTACCTTCTTGCATCAAGGGTTAGGAAAGCTGTAAACAGAGTGGCTTGAAGAGCAAAGTCTGCTAAGATCCCTGAAAACAGAAAAAAATTAATATTGCAGGATAGTCTCGAGGAAAAACTAATCCCCTAGAAAGTGTTATTTAGTTAAGTTGAGGTACCTATTCCAGCAAATATACAGAATGACCTCAAGGCGGGCAGAATCTGTAAGAGAGAGAAAAGAACAAATTACGAACGCTGCAAAATACAATTTTACAATACAATTAAACAAACAAATTACAGCTGTAACAACAACATGGGATAAAACTTACAGTGCTTGCTCCAATCATGAAAGCCAGAAAATCCGTCAAGGATGTTATAGTAATGGAACAACCCTGCAAACAGACCAAAAAATAGTTGTCTATTATGGGGACTTGGAGAACAACGGAATCCCACTTTACGGACACCCAGCCACTTAATAGCGGAGCCAGCGCGCTAGCGCGTCAGCGGAGCTCCATTGCTAAGGAAATTTGGTAACCTAGCAAGCCAAGAAATTTTGGTAGTGACGTAATAGTCACGTGACCGTCCGTCCGTCCGTACGTCCGTACGTCCGCACCACAGGGTTACCAATACACTAAGTCTTCATACACTGGATATAACCCTGTGCTGAATCCCGTGTGGTTTTGGCGCGAAATCGCATGTTGACCCGCGTTGTAGCAAAACAAGCAAAGACAACAAAATTCAAAAAAAATTTGTTAATGAAAAAAAAAAACTTCAAAAGAATACTCAGTTGTCTTTTTGGTGGAAGGGGAAAAGTTCAATTTAGGCGAAAAAATTAGGCGATAAAGTTCAGGCGACAAGTTCAAATTTGCCTCGTCGGTTCTGTTCGAACTCGGTCGGCACACCGCTTGAGTTTGCAGCTTTTCGCAGCGGTTTCGACGCCAAATATAGCAGAGCTAGTGCTTTTTGGTTTTTTCTGGCCACAACCATGGTTTTTACGGCGTTCCGAACACATTCTGACAGGAAAAACACCAGCATTTTCATACTGTAACTTGAAAAGTGACAATGAACACTCATGGCCTAGTGGACTAATATCCGGCTTCAGACGCCGTCGACCCGGGTTCGGCTCTCGGCAAGGGTAGGAATTTCTTTGTTTTATTTATTTTATTTTATTTTTAATTTAACGACTTGAATAAGAGTATTTTCAAAAATTAATAACTGCCAGCAAAAAAAACACAAAAAGACAAGACAAAACAAAAACAAACAAAAAAAACAAAACAAAAAGGGGGGGCTCCGCTTTTAGGCTTGGCTGAATCTATATATTACAGATACCTCATTATAACGGCCAATTTACTCGATCCCGTCCAGTACCCTTAATACTTTTCTGATCCCAGTGTAACCGGCGGTTATGCTCTCCATCTCTCCCCTCCCCCTCCCTCCTAAGCTAATACTAGCAGATACTTAAATGCTGCCCAAATGGTGATTTTTTGTCAAGCCAAATTTCAAACGTAGACGAAAATTAAGATGCTCTGTTTGTTTTCCCGCTGCCAAATTATCCAAAAGTCGTGAGCTAAGACAAAGCTTTCTTTGCAAAGTGGGCAGTGGTGTTTTTTCTTAAAGGACCAAAAACTCTTTAGATGCCAGGTCTGGGCCCGGTTTTTCGAAAGGCGATTAACCTTGGGTAAAACGTTGAACAAGATTTCTGCTTGCTTTATTTATAAGAACCAATTTTATAAAAACGTTGAGGCTGAGATTTGCCCCCAAATTTAAGAAAATGTATGGGCTAAAATGAGAACATCCTCAGGCTCGGCCAAATTTTACGCGTTCTTATAAACAAAAACAACAACAACCAAAAAAAAAACGAGTGCATTTGGAACCGTTTCCAGTGCAAATTTTCTGTGACATTTTGAAAGCAGCCAAAGTGAAATTGCCAAGCAAAAAGAATTTACTGGAATCCGCGTCAGGGCCCGCTTGTTCGAAAGCCGATCAACGTTAACCTTGGGTAAAACGTTGAACAAGATCTCTGTTTGCTTTTATTTGGAACCATGTCCAGTGCAAATTTTCTGTGACAATTTGAAAGCAGCCAAAGTGAAATTGCCAAGCGAAAAGAATTTACTGGAATCCGCGTCGTCACGCTTTAAAAGTGAGTTTAAAATTGACACTAATCCTGGGTTAGCTTAACCCTGCTTTGAAGAACCGGGCCCTGATATGTATTCAGCTAACTCCACCATTCCACCTTAGTATAGTATGCCCTATGCTGAGAATTTCCTTCTCCAAGTTGCTCCCTCTCTCCCCGCCTTGTTTCCTGTGCACCTCTTTCAGTTCTGATGTATTTACCATCATGTCACACCTGCTTTTTCACTTACTCTAAAGCTGTACATAAACTTACGGCATGTTTTAAAGCAAGCCCAATGGCTTCAGGGATCCCACGGTTTTTAACAAGATCAGGAGGTAAGTTACTCCACGCTTGAACGATAACAAACATGTCGTCGACTCCAATACCTGTAAAAAGAATGAGAAATCAACTCTTTAAAATATATACTAATCTGAATAGACAGTTAAAACACTCAAAGCTAAACTAAAGAAGCGCTGAGTGTCTGACAGATCGTTCACAGTTGGCTGACATGGAGCTTTAGCACGGCCATCAATCCTGACAATGATACGCAGGTATGCCTTAATTGTAAGGTGGTCTTACATTGGGTGTCCGTTCCTGACATCAGCCTCAAGGCAAACAAATTTGCTCATGCAGGGTGGTAAATCATTTTCTTTTCTTGAAAAACAATATACGAATTGCCCTAGTAAGTAACCATTTGGGGTGGACAAAACAGTCATGACCACAGTTGGTATTTTGTCGCACATAATCAGATGTTGATTGAACATCACTTGATGACTGACTGACTGACCTTTTTTCCGCACTTCCCCTAAGGAATATGGCAGGAATCCGAACGATAAGACTGACGATAAGACTCATATGACCGCCGCACTATACTTTGAAATTTATAGCCTCTTACTGTCTCAATTGCCTTTCTCCTCGTTTGTTTCTGGGTTCAATTTGGAACTTTCTTGAGTTGCTTCTGAGTTATTATTTTTTCTTCCATGCATATATAACGACAATAACAATAATAATAATAATAATTAAAAAAAAAACAGGGAAAGTCACTGTTTGCAAGCGACGAGAGCCATTATTTTACGAGAAAAACATCCAGGATTCTGCAGTTACTCGAGTACAGGCCTTCTCAGTCGCTCTTTTCTTATGCCCCCTTTCTTGTAAAAGGGCCCCCCAAAATACAGAAGGGTGCCCATTGGGCCCTCATTGGCCAGTTTCTAGAATAAACCCTGCATAATGGCAAGTAAATGATTTTGACCATACATACAAGTTACTATCATTTCTTACCCAGTAAAAGGAAGGGCAATGTTGAATGAACTGGACCATAGAAGACGCCAAATGCACTGGCCAGCCCAAATGACACACCAATGGCCAAACCAACACACAGAACACCAAGCAATGCCAGCCAAGCCTATGGAATGAACAAACATATGGTTTACTTCATCTATAAATTTAGCATTTACCAGTTGACAGGAACTATGTTACGGAGATTTTGTTTGGGTAATTGTTTTGGGCGAAAAATGTGCTGAGGTCAAATTAATTAAGGACAGTGCCTCCTAATTCAGAGGTATTTTGCAAAGGTTATGACTAATAATTTAGCAACCATAATTCTAAAAAAGCGTTCAAATACAAAGAATGTATGGCAATTTCTTTCCAAATTTAAGCGCAATTATCTCTGAAAAATGCGTGGTTACCCCCAATTTTCTTTTTGGATTCTGATAACCCTTGCTAAGATCTGCTTTTTCCACATAGTCATAAACCGCGCAAAAATATTGTTGTATCAGTGGCAAATTCTTAAGAAACCCCAATATCCCGAAATGCGCAGAACGTATGCGCAGTAACAAAAGGAGGCACCGTCCTTAAATTATCTTTTCCCCTACAAGAAAAGCTCCTAGATCAAGAGAAAGAAATTGAACGATTTTCACAAAGGGAGAAACTTGAAAGTTGCAATCCATTTCCATGCTAGCCAGCTGAAGCAAAACACACTGACAAATAATTATGGTTTAGAGAACTGGTAGAGTAATTTTAAACAAAACTGGTCAACCCTTATTTTTGAGTTTCCTTTGACTGCAATATGTCTTTTAGCATTTTAAAATAATCGTACACGTAGCTGATAGAGCCCCCTTTAAGCAAGGTTTTGCCTTTCATCAGTTTCAAGAGAGCGGCAACGTGACAAAATGACAAAAAATATATTTCTGACTGAAAATTCTGACTTGGACTTGTGTCTTATGAAAATCTACATGTACTCACACAAAATTTTAGGTATGTTTTTGGTATACTCGAGGTATGTTTCTTGTATGACATACGTGACTCTAGAACATAGGTTAGCAACATAAACATAGCTTAAAAACATATAATTATACACCAGAAAAGTATTTGCTCTTTTGAAAGAGTATGACATACCAAAAACATAGCTTTGAGACATACCAAAAAAGTAGGTCATTTTTAGTGAGAAATGAAATACCAAAAACATAGCTTGGAGACATACCAAAAAGTAGGTCATTTTTAGTGAGAAATGACATACCAAAAACATAGCCTTGAAACACACCAAAAAGTAGCTTTAAATCTTACATAGAAATGACATACCAAAAACATAGGTTCAAGACATACCAAAAAAGTAGTTTCATATCTTATGCTACTCAAGTGAAAATACTCCTACAGCACAAGCTTCATTCATCATAGTATATACCTTGATATTTAGGCGAGTGAATTTCCCAAGCATGATAGCAACGTAAATGATGATAAGTACGTAACCAATGGACAAGAGTTGAACATCTCCCTGTATACTGCCACCTGAATCCTCTTGATATCTGTTGAAATAATCAAATCTCTTCACCGTCATTAAAGGTTCTTCTTTAAGTTGGTTGTGACAAACTGGTTGTTCCCCACACAAGTATGGTAATAAGTCAATTCTCTTACACTTTTCTTATGTGGTTCCAGAAAATATCCACCCCTATCAAAGAGAGGGGGGGGGGGCGGTCTTAAAAGCCAAAATTTTTAAAGGAATGTATGAGCCTAAACTGGAATTTCCAGGGGGGGGGGGGGGGTGATCTGAAAAGCTAAAATTTTTAAATGGATGTGTGAAGCGAAAAGGGAATTTCGGGGGGTGGGGGGGGGATGTTCAGACCAAAAAAAACCCTCTGTGGGGGGAGTATGGATACTTTCTGGAGCATCACATTACATGTACTTGTAAATCAGCTCTATTGCATGCCATATTTTAAAGTTAATTATGTTTGATTAATTACTTATTAGTACAGTTTCCAATTTACAATTAATTTTTTTTAAATTTAATTTAATTAATATGTTATTTATCTAAGTATTTACTATTGATCCCAGACGTCCTTTCAAATGGCTTGAATTTTGCGTCGTTTCACGGACCGTTGATTTCACTCTGCGGTTTCAAAAATAGTAATCATGTGACCACAAGTTCGTTGACCACAAGCTGACCACAAAATCTGTAACGTTGAACATGGGAACAAATGAATTTCAACCCGCAATCATCACATATCCTAATGCCGTCTCCTGCATTAAAATATCGTCTTATACTGGTAATAAACATTATCTTAAGGGAAAATGCGTGGAAAAGTGTTATCTGAGGACATGAAATGCAACGGCTAGTAAAAATTCATTCAGCGAAAGTTGAGCGTTGTCGAGCTTGAGTCAACAAATTTAGTTCTTGTGGTGAACAAACTTGTGATCACGCGATCATTTTTTTCAAACCGCGGAGTGAAACCAACGGTCCGTGAAGCGACACAAAATTCAAGCCATTTGAAAGGACGTC
>Ga0126336_10000366_pt1 | contig 17382 bp, 11 predicted proteins | sample SidCmetagenome_FD_92530 | JGI IMG/M metagenome (GOLD analysis project Ga0126336, IMG submission 92530) | Coral microbial communities from El Islote,Puerto Morelos, Mexico - Siderastrea C C metagenome | ecosystem: Host-associated > Invertebrates > Cnidaria > Coral | place: El Islote,Puerto... | reverse complement strand
TCGGTCGTGCGAAGTAATGATGTTTCAGTAGAGTGCCATTTTTTGCTTCCATTTTGTTTTGTCGTCAACCTCTTCTTTGTTGTCAAATAGGTGACAAACTGATTATAAGCGACTCTTTCGCAGCCCTCAATATCTGTCATCCATACATGACAGATATCCTGCGATATACGTAAATGACCATATTTGGAAGTGCAGTGCCGATTTTCTTTCATTACTTGTCTGGCGGCCATTTTGAAAAGCGAGGCAGTTTGAGCAGTATTCTCCGGAAATTTGAACTCCCTGGAACGAACTTTCCACGATTAAATGCTCTCAAAAAGTCAACAAGTATTTGCTTCAGCTCACAAAGATATCCAGAGGTTGACTTGGAATTTTCATAGTGAGAACTCAACCAAGAAAATGCCGCAATTGCGAATGAAGCAGCACACTTGCTCACGGAAAGTTGCTAAGTTGAAAAGATTTTAATTCACTGGAAGAGGACTTATTCTCGGTAAGGTAACAATATTTTTTACTTTGTCTTTCCAAACATGAGTTTGTAAATAAGTTTTTTTAAGTGAACGGTAGTAAACTTCGATTTCTTGAAGTTCTGTTTTAGTTTTTATTATGTGTCGCTAGCTTTTAGCGTTTTCATCATAGAACCATAGTTTTTCTCGTCTGAAAATGGTAGTCGATGAGATTTTGTTGAATAATGAAACAATTATCCTGCTCAATCTTGCGGAATATCCCCTGATTTAGCCAACTCGGCCTACGGCCTCGTCGGCTAAGTATCAGGTGATATTCCGCGCGATTTCGCAGGTTAATTGTTAAGTATATTGCACCCAGCTTAGTAAGCTCGATCGTGCGCAGCCTAAATTAAGAAAAATGACAAATTTTGTTCGAGAAAAAATGTTCTTTATTAAACCGTGTTCCAAAAACTAAACATCCAGCCCTATTACTTTTTGCTGACAACCTCCGAACATGAGGAGCTCTTATAGGATAACTTCATGTACACAACAGGATATCTCCCTCTGGAATTTGACTTTGCAGATCGTATATGTATACTGAGAGCAAAAGACATTTTAAAGGGATGAGATCACCACTCCAGTGCTTTCAATGATAATATTAATAGTTATAATTACAAATTTATAAAGCGCCTTTTCTCACAGATTCAAACGTGCTAAAATTAATTAGAATACAATTTGCACTGAAACAAGATATACAAAAAAAAAAGAAAGTGAAAAGTGCTAATTACGGAAAAGAAACCTTGATGTTCATTAGCCTGAGAACGTAGTTCGAGGGTTTATTTCAACTTTGAACATCAAATTTCCGAGGGAACCTATCCCACATATGGCCTGAGACAGAAGGACTGTAGTGTTTTTATTGTACAACGCTAAATTTTGAGCGCAAATTGCCAAAAACGGGCTCTATTCGCTGATAGGCGCCCGCTGATGAGAGACTCTATCGCCTCACGTGATCGATTTCGACCAATGTGAGCACGCCAAAATTTAGCGTTGTATTATAATTACATATATTTTATGAAGTTGAGCGACGAAAAGATTACCACTTTAGGCGCACATTGTCAGATTGAAAACATTTTAAATTGTTATAAAGCTATGTGTGCTCAGTAATGAGTACTGATTATATTTCACTACTGTATAAAGCATAGTTTTTGAATAATTCTTTTTTCCTTTTTCCTTTTGTCTTGTTGGTTTTTTGTATTGATATTTTCATTTTAAATGCTGAAAACTTTAGTTGAAAATAAAGTGAATAGAATGTTGTTATTAATAGCCTTATATAAAACTCCATGTCTTTACCTTGTTCTTCATTCAGTCAATAAATGAAGTCTTTGTTCGCAATTAATTGAAATTCTAAGTATTTTCTTCCTGCTTAGTGGCTATCTTACCCGAACAGCCCTTGTTCTTTTGTGGGAGTTGCTAGTTCCTAGGAATTACGGTTAAACCCTCTTAGGTTCAAGAGGCGGTTAGTCGTGACCAAACCAAGCGAATATCTTTGGCTTCAGACAATGTAGACAATGTATCGCAAATAAATCGACATGTGACTGTAAAAGAAAACGTACCGGTGGTGTTTTCCACTTCTGCAAAAGCCATTTTGAATACCTTTTTTGTTATATACATACTGAGGTTTACTCAATGAAAAGGCGCGAAACAAATTTTCGTTCACAAGCTGGTCTACGTAGCTGAAAGCAAATCAAATGTCGCGTATCACTTTTTTCATGTGTGAAGAAAGTGATACGTCTCATTAGGTGCCGTGTATCATGTTTTTTGACGTGTGAGCTGTAACAAGGTGATTCTTATTCAGGCTTTCGCTTTTCAACTCTCTTGCAAGTGTTGAAGTTATAAAATTTCTTTTAAGCTTACAAACGTGAGCGAGAAAAGATTTGTTGCCCACGATACTTCGGTTGAGGATTATTTGGAAAGTCTCGAAAGCAAAAACACAAAAGAGAAGACGAAGCGAGATGTGACATTGCTAGAAGAATTTTTGAGAAATAAACAGAACGACGAGCGAGAATCGAAGTGCACACTATAAAGCCAGCAGAATCAGACGAGTATCTTACGGAGTTCATTCGCTCTGTTAGACATAAAGGCGGAGAAGATTATGAGCCTTGAAGCTTAAGATGTCTTGTTTAAAGTATTAAGAGGCATTTAAAGAAAAAATAACTAGCCCGTGGTGAGTATCGTCAACGATAAACAGTTTGAATTGACTAGAAAATGTCTACAGTCAAAACATTTAATAATATAACTTAAGCTTAAAAGCTTTTATGAGCTTTTGACTTGAATCTGTTCAACACAATTTGTCATTAAACAAGAATTTAAATCTCAGTACGTGCATGATAAACATAATACACCATGGAAAGTGTATGCGTACACCATTTACGCACTCGTTGGTTTGTATCAGAAATCTCTCGCGTTCTCTGCGCTCACTCGTTCGATTTACGATACTTGACCAACTCGTGCGTAAATACCGCACGCACACACTTTCCATGAAGTATTCTATACATCTTAAATTAATGGAGCACTTTAAATAGCCCATTATTGACTTAGCGCGATGATGGGTTTTATGTTGAGGCGGGTCTTAGCTTATCTTATGGTACAAGATGCGGAGGTTGAGAGTCAAGATAACGATAACAGACACCACACATAGAGAGGGCTATAAATAGTGAGCCCAGCTATATTTTTCAGCCAGCGCCGATTGTGATAGACAACCAGTCCTATTACCCAGTCCTATTATTCCTATAGCTGAGAAACTCTCGGTTATAACAATTCTTTAAATGATCAATTGATTATCTTGAATAAGCAAAGTATCCTTTAAGAACTGTAAGTTTGATAACTTGATAACTATTCTTACTCTTGCGTTTTTCTATAGCGTACCTTAAAGAGAGCTCAGATGAATGCATCAGAACATCGCCCTCGAATTTCATTTTTTAACCAGCTTATGTAAAAATGCAGGTCGTGTTTGAAAACTTAGGTTGTAAAATTTTTAAATTGGGTAATATAAACCGGGTTACCGTTGCTGACATTTTAAAAAACTGCAGTAGTCTCAAATAAAGTTTAAAATTTTAAGGCTGAAACTGGACTAGGTAAGAAGATCGTGGCGTCACAATAAAGCTGCAGCATTCAACTGATCCCATATAAAGTACATACCAGTCTTTTCTAGCAAATAGTGGCAATCCAGTAAAGATTAAGATCAACCATTAATATAACAATATTTCTTGAAGGTTTTTACTTCCAACGCTCGGCCGGAAACTGGAAAACATACTGTATTGTGTAATTTTGGGTTTTCAAACAGTCAAACAGTAAAAAAAAAGAGATTTAGGAAAGGTTAACATCTGACGTCAGGAGTTTCACACGACACTGCGTTTCTATGTAACTCCCTTCAGCCAGGAAGCCCCTTAAGGCTTGAATTTAAAACTCCAGTTTAGTCGAGAAGCTGACTAATAAACCTCACATATGTTCGTTTAAAACAATTATGCCCACTTGGTTGTCTCGAACAATAGTACTTAAGGACGGTGCCTCCTTTTGTTACTGCGCACACGTTTTGCGCATCTCGGGATATTCGGGTTTAACACAACAATATTTTTCGCGGTTTAAGACTATGTGGTAAAAGCAGATCTTATCAAGGGCTATCAGAGTCCAAAAAGAAAATTGGGGTAACCACGCATTTTTCAGAGATAATTGAGCTCACATTTGGAAAGAAATTGCCATACATTCTTTGTATTTTAACGCTTCTTTTTTGAATTATGGTTTATTAATTATCTCTGAAAATGCGTGGTTAACTACATTTTTCTTTTTGGATTCCAATAACCCTTGCTAAGATATACTTTTTCTTCATATTCATAACCTTTGCAAAACTACACCTGTATTAAGAGGCACCGTCCTTAATACACACCGATTTTTGTAGCCTTGAATTCGATTACACGTTCATGCTTGCTACCAAAACCGATGGTGTATAAATTTTCTAAGTAGGTAATAGCTACACTAGCAGGTAAGGAAAGAAGTAAATTGCACCAAAGGAAAGTATAAATGAAACATTTAATGCAAATTGCAAATACTTATATTTTTTTAATATGATGTGAAACATAGTCCAATACAGAATTTATTGTTTTATCTTAAGTATATCCTGCTTCTTTTACATTGCTTCCTTGTTTTTGATGGGACATTCGATCCGGCAAATCTGTAGTGGTTAAAGAGACAAATGCATTTCAGTATAAGAACAAGGTAGACACGTAATGTTTTGATGCCTTTAAAACTTTTCATGGCCTTCCTCCATTTAACAAACTCTTTTAAGAAAAAAATGAAAGGTATATTGTAAACCCTTAAAAAGATTAGTTTCAGTCAATGTTAAAATAATTAACATGTCATATTCGATTTGGCATTGTTTATTCTAACTTATTACTTTACAGAAGAGGCTCTTAAACGGAATCATTTTTTGTTCAGTTATCATCTTCTTTAATTGTGTTCACGTTGTAAGGTAGGCCCAGATAGACAATTCTTAATTAGAAATAAAGGATCAATAAGAATAAATGTATTTTGTTTGTTTGTTATCTTAGGGCACATTTGACAAAAACAAATTTCAGTTTCAAAGAATAATTCTTATGCCACTCTCACATGTTTTTGTAACGATTTACTCCCTAGTGTTTACCTAAGATCAGGGCCGTCATAAAAATAGAATAAACATCAAAAGACGAATGAAAAGTAAATCGTTATTTAGCAATGTTAAAAAAGTAAACTGATAAGTGGCTGCATTTTCCTAAGAAAAGATTTGTTTATGTATGCTTACACTGATTCGGTCTTGAGCAGTTCCACAGCCTTAACCGCGACCACGTCCTCGTCCTCGTCCACGTCCCCGTCCACGTCCACGTCCACGTCCACGTCCACGTCCTCGTCCACGTCCTCCACGGCGTCCTCCACGGCGTCCCCCACGGCGTCCTCCACGACGTCCTCCACGACGTCCTCCACGTCGTCCTCCACGGCGTCCTCCGCGTCGTCCTCCACGCCTTCCTCCACGCCGACCTCCCCGGAAGCGTCGAATTACTCGGCGGACTCTGATACGGGGCGGACGAATGCGAAATGGAATTGGATCTGATGACTTATCTTCTGGATTGGACAAAGCGTTTTCATTCTCCTCCTCATAGTCCTCCTCTGGAGTATCTACTTCATCTTCATCCTCAGCATTTTCATCATCTTCATTGTTATTTTGATTGTCGCCATTTTCATCTTCATTTTCGTCTTCTTCATTTTCATCAGATCCATCTTCATCCAGATCCTGTTCTTCATCTTCAAAGCCAGCGTAACTGCAGTAAATAAAAGAGATGTCTTCAGAAACTAGTATCTTAGTTTGCTGGTCGTTTTCGAAACTGAACCCATTTCAATGTCGAAAGAGAAGATACCTCGAATGTTGGCTTATGTTTAAATGCTCTCAAATAAGACTCGAATCAGCAGATAGCTTAACTCAGTAAGTCAAATTCGCTTGCGAGATGCTGGAAAGCACATAGGAGCAGTAACGATAAAGATCATGCAAGCACAATTTCTACCGTACCTCGGATCCGTGTCTTCGACTTTATCGTCTACGGCACTGTCAATAAAACAAATAAAACATAGATTTCAGTAGTCCTATTTAAAGGAGTTTTAAAAAGGAAATGAAGCCGTTTTACACAACTTAAGATTTGACGTTGAAAGATCTTAAACATACAAAATGCCCTTTTAAATCTTCAAGTTGTAAAGGAATGTTATTTTTTTCTCTGTGTCATCATTGGATACTTCTGGGTCATTATTGGCTAAATGACAAGCTTCTTTCTTACCGTGCCGTGTCCTCTGCCTGAAAATCGCTTCCAATGTCTTTCAGTACAGCATCATTTGCTTCAACGGTATCTTCACTTAATGGAATAGCTAAGCCAACGGCCAGCACAAAGCCAACGAGGGCTAAAAGGATCAATGTCTTCATCTTAGCGTCTTCTTTGCTCCTACTTCAAGATCAACACAAACTTGTGCTTTTATATGTTTGGATAAACATAACCGGATGTGCGTTATCTGACAAATTGCCAATGAAATTGTGATATTACTAAAGTATGTTACGTTATTGGCCTCAGAAACTAATTTTACCAATACAACAAACTGAGAAATACTAATTTTAGGGGCATTTTTATTTCAAGAGCATTTTTAATATTATAGTGTAAGTTGTTATTCAAAATTAATATTAACTCAGTATGAACGAAATGGGTTGATATTCGCATTACTTCTAAATACTCCATTGCAACCAATCGTTCGTGTGATTTACCTCATTGTCACCTAATAAAAAAAACCTAAACAAACAAGAAGAACAAGAAAATAAAACTCAACTCCAATAAGCTTGCAAATTAAAACATGAGAGAATGAAAGTGGTTCTCAACTCAGTAATTTCATGTGATTTGAATCCTTACTGTCTTCATGTCTTTATCACTTTTTTATGCATTTGTGAAATTTGTCACAATGGCAACAATGTTGGAACAAAGAAGAGACAACTCGGAGAAAGCACAGCCTTTATATAATTTAATTCCACATTCGAGTGTTGAAACAGCTTGATCAGAATGCCGAGGGTTTAGTTGTTGCTGATGTTGTTGCTTCATCTCATGACTTACTAATAAATAAGCCAGAAAATAATTAATATAATAACAACAGATGTTTAATACTTTCCCACTGAGGTGGAAAACGCGGTGCCTGTTAGTTCTTAACGCTACAGTTGACAGGTAGCTAGGACAAGTATACTTTGGGTATCAATATTGTTTGAGGTGCTGTGCTGACGTCTATAAGGTCTAATCTCCAGTACCTTAACTTGATAACTTATTACGTTCATGCAATGCGTTTTGTCCTTCAATAAATAGTTTAGGCCTATGGTAATATATCGCAATTGTATTAGGGCAGCTCACACACACTTTATCATTCGTTCGGTATTACCTGCCTCTTCAAAATGTGGTTTATATATTTTTTATCCACCTAATTCGATGATGCCAGAATAGGTTGGGAACTCCTCTTTATTTAGTTTTTCTCCATGTTATGCAGATCATTTAAGAACGAGAATACCCACCAATACAACTGCAAGTATCACACCGTATTGCACTCATCTTAGTTCCCGCAATCGTGCGCAGCCTAAAGTAAGAGAAACGACAAATTTGTCCGAGAAAAAAGTTTCTTCATCAGATCAGATCGTGCTCCGAAGACTAAATATCCAGCCCTGTAACTTTTTGCAAACAACCTCCAATTATGAGGAGCTCTTAGAGGATAACCTCATGTACACAGCAGGATATCTCCCTCTGGAATTTGCCTTTTAAGTAGCTTAATTGAGATGCACATCATACATGTACACTGCGAGCGAAAGACATTTTAAAGGGTTGAGATCACCGCTGCAGTGCTTTCAATGATAATATAATAGTGATAGTAACAAATTTAAAAAGGGCCTTTTGTCACAGTCTAAAAGGTGCTAATTACAATACAATTTGCAATACAAACAAGATATACAAAAAAAGAGAAAGTCAACAGTGCTATTTACAGAATAGAAATAAAACAAAGAAGTGGAAAGCACATTTTAAAAGGGATATCCTAATTTCAAAATGACACTAGAATTGCGGCAGCCACAGAAAAACCACTGCCCCTGTAAAAATAACAATATAAAGTAATTTTAGCAAATAGCTATATTCCAATGATGATTACGGTCAACCATTATCTACCATTGTTGCAGTATTAATATGCACTTGTTGGTTGTCTAATTATAAAACAATTTATACCCTTTTCTACCCAAACCCTGATCACGTCTCAGCTAATGACGTGGTATTGTAAACTACTAAGGTTTAACCACAATGAAAGCAACTGTTCAAACTTTAACACATCTGCAGTGCTCTGCTATTAATTCTCTATATTCATTCAATGTTGACTACTTCAAGGAAAGAATCAAAAGAGTTAAGTGTTGTTTTTTCTTACCTGTAAATATCAAGTAATTAAACGAACTTTGGATTTGAAATTCTTTGAAACTGAAAAGTTTTCAATGTAAAGTTAACACAGTACATTTCTTTTTTTTTTTTTTACATATGCTTTTCAGTTATTGGTTTATTGTTTGTTTAAGGTAGTCTTGATTGGTTTCCGATGGTTTTCTTTCTATGTAGTTTCTTAGTAAAATGAAATAATTTCGGCACAACAGAGGCAATCAACTTTGCCTTGTCATAATCCCTTCGACCAAACTTGATTTGAAAAGGTCATATTCAGGCAAGTCATGTTATTGTGTATTATTTGCTAGATAGAGCCTGATCATTCCACATTCTTTTCAGCTAGCACAGAGGAATTTCATAGCCCGTATTTTCTTTAAAAATGTTTTATGACGACAATCCATTTAGCGTTTTTCCCATTGAAAGCTTTGAAGCTTTCGTTTTGCCACCGTAGCGCGAGACCATTGCTGAACTGTTTTTGCACTGCCACAGGAAGGAGACACGAGGGAAGCGATACAACGATTACAGTCTTGGCTTGGTCTCACAGATTTTACGAGAAATTATTGAACCGCTAATAATTTTAAAATGCCATGATGGAAATACAGAATGGCGGATATCGCACTCAATACTCGTCAAGCACTGTGGATGGCAAGGATTCTTTAATGACGACTTGCAACTTGTGATGGCTTATGAACTCAGTCAATCTAGCTGCCGTTCTGAGTATATTTAGATAATTTACTTCAACAATAGAGCTCTTAAAAGGAGTCATCAACTTGAATAACCTTTTTGTTTCGTTCTTTAACACTAATGGAAATAATTAGTCCCTATGAATGTTTTGGACTTAAAGTTACTTTAACCATGTATAGTATGGAAATTTCAGAGAGATTTAAAACAAGCCCAAAACGTATTATATAAAACAGCCCACCTCTCACGGTCTGGCGTTTCGAAGCTTTACTAGTTAAATTGATGCAGAAATATCGCTCACTGCAGATGAACGAAGAATACGTTGAGAAGATTTAAATAACTGTCAACTAAAAAAAGGAAAAAAGAGATGTTCAGATGTAGACGTAATGGCGGCCGAGCGATGTTTTATTGTTCGATAAGTTAGCCATAAATATTGACCAAATTCAACTTTATATCTAGAATAGTTAGTATTACTAATTTTCGAAGAGTACACACCAATCGCGAAATAAAAACTACTACAAAAAAGACGCGAAATCTTGTTAATTGCACACTACGTTTTCTCGTCTTTCCACTCAGAGAAGATTAAAGTGCAATAATGGATTTTCAGTAAACGACGAAGACGTTAGGTCGCTCATTCATGTAAATTAAGAGATGAAATAACACAGACAAAGAAGGAAAAGAAAGCAAACTTTCGTAAGCAAACCAAGATATATCTATAACTATTTAGATCAGCCGTGTTTGTCTGGGAAAGCAAAACGTTTTTTAAGATGCAGGGGACATGCCTTTGACGCACCCCTGAATAGAGAAGTATTTTTTTCTTTAAGCCATGGTTGTATGTTACAGCATAATATTTGCGATATTTATTTTTCTACAAAGTTGATTTTGGTTCCAATGTCGTCATTAAAATCATTTTTTATCAAAAAGATTATGATAAGGCGTAGTTCAACAACTGCTGTAAGTCAGTTATCTAATAATACTAAAGAATTCCACAGAAATACACTTAAGTCTATTTTTTACCAAGTACAAACGCAGGAATGTGATTGTATGTGTTTGAAAAGAACGAAAAAAAATCATAAACACACAAACAAATTTCAAATCCAAGGGTCGAAAACTAGGTTAAGCTGTTTACCGAGAATATGTACGATAAATTGATCAATCACTGAACTCTTTCCGTCCTTAGAGCAGCCAACATTATAACAAGAATAAGAATAAACTGAAATTCTATTTTACAGAATAATAGCGAATTAGGAGCACCGTACTTGGTGGAATATTGTAGAATACCTTTTATTTGACAGTGATCATACTTTTAAATCGTACTTTATTAGCTGAGACGCGCCTGGCTTTGGGCATGAAAATATATTAAGACAAGTATTATTTTATCGTGTTAGTCATATGAAGACAACAAGGGCATCTTTAATATTGATTTAATTAGCTTTATGTTGTTCAAAGAATGATTAATACTGTATGTAAATACTGCATCAGTATCGCGACGTCATGAGTTCAAGTCTCGTTCCAGTCTTGAACTTTTCAGGTTTTCTCACTGACTGCTCAATTTGATGAAATCTCAGGGACGATCTCCAAGTTTAACTCTTTTTAAATGTCTTCCACTCTCACTTCGCATATACGCAGTGCCTTCCAATAAGCTAATTAACATAAACATAAATTCCTTATTGAGATATCCTTATGTGTATATCACATTATGCTTTAAAAGTCATTGTAATTATGGGTTTCCAGCAGAAAAAAAGGGTTGGAATTTAATTTTTTTTGGAGCACAAAAAACTTTCTCCTGGAGAACATGTTTCTTGAACAAATTTGCCGTTTCCCTTAATTTGGGCTGCACACAATCAGGTGAACTCATTGAGTACAATACGTGTGATATTGGCACTTAATGTAGGGTGGATTTATTTGCAGCATAGGCGTATACTCCTCGCATTCTGAACTGAACGCGTACCCTGTTGCAAATAAACGTGTAGATAACCCCCAGAAAACTACCGGTGCGAAACGTGTATTGTTTTTAACTTGATATTTACGTTCAAGGTCAAGGCGGAAAGAAAGGAAAGCTTCAAAACTCATATTTCTTGGGTGCTTTACTTGACTTTAAATGCTGTAGAGCTTGACACCTTATTATAATTTAGTAAGTTGTAGTGGAAGAAGCTATTAGAATATGACAGGCACAAGCAGACGGGAAGATGGAATAATGGTACAAAGTAAAGATGACGATGTACTTTTGTCTATTTTTCTAGGAGGAAATAATTCATGATAGGGTACTTCTGATGAATCTATGGTGACAGCAAAACGTTTTTAGGTTGTCTGCAAAACCATGATAATTGACATACTGAAAGGGTGGGAAATTCGACAGCCTGTTTATTTGCATCGCATTTAGGATACGCGTATAGGGTATGCGATTAGTCAATGGCGTATCAATTTATCGCATTCAATGAAGATATATTTGCATTTTTGGCCGCACGGAAAAATGCAATCCTTTCGCAAGCATTGAGCAGGCAATTGCCTCCTTCGGGAAAAGTAATCAGAGTTGACAGCAGAAAAAAAGCCAATGAAGTACGAGCGCCCGCTGGAACGCGCCGTTGATTTATCGCCTACCCATACTCGTAACCTAAACGCGATGCAAACAAACAGGTTGTCACATTTTTTGCTATACGCGTATGCTGCAAATGAATCCACCGGTAGTGTGCATTCTCACTCTCAAAAAAAAAAAACTAAAACAATGAGGAGATCAAAACCTATTTTGGAATCACTGATATAGGCACTAGGTATACAAATTTAATTTTAGAGAGGCATGAAACACCGAACGAACCATATTGTGTGTGTATGTTGATGCAAAATATTTGCAATATTTTCCCTTGGGCCAAAATGTTGACTGACAACTCTCATTGCATGAAAGTGGCATCAGGGCAAGGACTTGGAGATTTGACGTTATGCAAGTCAGGGCAACCCTTAAAATAGTTTTAATACCATATGTATAACTTTGTCCTGATTACCCGTCAATTGTAGATTTAAAGCTCCAACAGGTTGGCGGTTTTCCCCTTTCTTAAATTGTGTTAAATACCTACTGTATTTGCAAATAATCTGACTTATTTATCATTACATAAACCAATGACAACATCAGTATAAGGAACATCGACAACAGGAACAAAAATTCCTCGACATTCCGATCAGGGCCTTTAGGTTCTGCTTTCTACAAGTTTTTTCTTTTAGTCAAAACGGTTGCCATAATCGCAAATTGACGAAGAAATGATATAGGCATGGAGACACTAATAGAAACCATCTCACGAAGAAACACTTAGGATGAGGAACACAGTAAATACTCTAAATAGATTTTAAAAACGTAAATCAATAACTGAGCTGAGAGTTACTTGCATTCCTTCAAGTCTCGTTTATCATCATCTTTTCTTCTCATTCTTACTTTTTTTTCATTTATTGAATGACAGTGAGTTAATTCACACGAAGGACTGGTTGCAATGGAGTTAAAGCATTAAGAAGTAGTGGGAAAGGTGATATAAATAAATATCTACCCACATCCTTCACATTTTGAGTTGATGTTGCTTTTTAGCAAGCTACGCTGTACTGTTTAAACAGCGCTTGAAATGCAAATTCTGCTAAAATTAGTGTTTGTGATTTTGTTGTGTTGGTAAAATTAGTTTCTAAAGCCAATAACGTAACATGACTTGATAATATCGCAACATTGAGGGCGACTTATCAGAAAATGCATATCCGGGCATGTTAATCCAAACATATAAAAGCACGAGATTTTGCTGTCACTAAAGCAGAAGCAAAGAAGACGCTAAAATGAAGACATTGATCCTCTTAGCTCTGTTTGGCTTTGCACTTACCGTGGGCTTGGCTCTTCCATTAAGTGAAGATAAAGGTGAAGCAAAGAATCCTGAATTGAGGGAAATTGCAAGCGACTTTCAAGCAGACGACAAAGAAAAGTAAGTGGAAATTTTAGCTGATTCTGAAAAATATGGGATCCGGAAGAAATTTTGTCTTTGTTTTCCGATGTGTGTAACCTCTTTAATTCCAACATCAAATGCTGAGTTATATAATAGGACCTTTTCATTTTCGGTAGCTTTTCATGTGATTCTGTTATTTGTTTTTTCCAAAATGAAACATTGATTTTCGAAAAAAAAGCAAAAAAATTTCTATTAGTTCTTTTCTTAAGAGCTGCACAAGCGTCTTTTTAGTCAAATACTCAGTTTTTGCTCATGTTAAGCTAGGTGCCGATATAAACCAATTTTAAGGCCATCTAATGAGAATTATCTTCTCTCGCAACAAAAAATAGAAGACACTTCAGTTTTTAAAACGCCAAGCAAACTTTAATGTTGATTTTTGCGTATTTTTGGCAGTGACACTGACTTTGTAGATGAAGAGGAGGACTCGTATGAGGACGAACTAGCTGAAGATGAGGATGCAGATAGTGAAGATGAAAATGACGAGGATCAAGATAGTAATACAGAAGATGAAGATGAAAACGCTGATGATGAAGACGAAGAAGATAATACAGGAGAAGATGAGGGTGATTTAGAGGAGAATGAGAATGCTTTGTCCAGTCCAGTGGAGAAGTCGTCAGATCCAATCCGTTTTCGTTTGCGTCCACGTCGCATAATCCGCCGAATCATCCGTCGTGGAGGACGCCGCGGTGGACGGCGGGGAGGACGTCGAGGAGGACGGCGTGGAGGACGGCGTGGAGGACGTCGTGGGGGACGCCGTGGAGGACGCCGTGGAGGACGCCGTGGTGGACGCCGTGGAGGACGCCGTGGTGGACGCCGTGGAGGACGCCGTGGTGGACGCCGTGGAGGACGAGGGCGTAGACGCGGTTAGGCTGTACAAATACTCCCCATTTCAGGTAAGCTACATTAAACAAAGTTCTCTATCTTCATTAGAAAGGCGAGCTACTGATTAAAGTTAAAGTCAAAAACAACAGTTGCCATTATGAACTATTATTTTTTGCACACTAATCTAAACTAATCATGCTTGGAAACAATATATTTTTAATTTTTGTTTTTGAAAAATGTTTGTTCAATGCTGCAGAAAAGGCATCAGACGTTAAAAAGGCATCTGAAACATTCAGTGCCTTACAAGTTTATATTAAGCTTTGCCTGTTTCTTTTCTCTTTACAGATTTACCGGAATATCCCATCAAATTAACAAGAAGTGGAACTTCCAATTTTGTCAAATACATTAAAAGAAAAGTAACAGGATATGACTAATAAAATAAATTTTTGCTTTCTTTAAGTTAAACTTGATAAATCTGCACTGACATTATATGTTAGTTTTACTAAAAATTGAAAATCATGTATGAGTTGCATTTACTATCTTGTTGAGTTTTCCTTTATACGACATGTACTTATTTCCTTATCTGTTTTGCAGCTATAACCTCCTTAGGAACTTATGCGCTAGTTTTTGGTAGCTAAAATGAACGTGGGGTTAATTAATTCAAAGCTACAAATTCCGTGAGATTAATGTGCCATTGTCAGAGGCAACCAAGTCGCCAGTATTAAATTCTGTCTGATTCATGCAATAGTCGCGTAAAAAATTAACGTCAGGTTTAACTGCTAACATGTCACGTTGGACTTTTCTCAACTACTATTTTACAATTTTAACGCTAACGACTGGGATTGTTATGTCTTGTGCAGCTCGTGCCACGTTCACACATTTCCGTTTCGTTTAGTCGGTGACTTACTATTTGTTACTCAAAATAACATCTTCGATTTAAGAAAACTAATAGCAATGTTTTGGTTGTAATATAGGAACAGCATTTTAAATCAGTATTGCTATCCTTTCTTCTCGTAGTAGTACTTGTTCTAAATTTGCGTTACCCTTATCTTAACAGTTCATTTAACTTATCCAAATCGGGGTGACAAAACAAGTTGGGGGTGATTGCTTTTCTGCGGTTTAACTCCTTCTGTTGTTCATTGAAAATGATGAAAAGCACTTGTGGAAACAGCCACAGGATTCTGTGGTTTAATGATGGTTGGCCACATGTTGTGACGTATGAATCCCATATTTATCGCTTCGCTTGCCTTATATCTCATCGTGATATGGTTTTGAACTGCACGTGTAAGTTACTGCTGAGCAGTTCCATAAAGAGAGCTTGAAATATCTTCAGCCGTGCAACCAAGAACTTTTAGCTTGTAAAGAAAAAAGAGAGAGAGAGAGAGATTAAGCATCCTATTCTAACCTTGTAGTAATAAGGAAAGTAAAGAATATTTGATGATCGTCAGGGATTTATTTTTATTATCGTTAAACGGCATACGTAAAAAAGGTGCAGAAGTCACGATAACGCAGTCCTTGGTCAAGCTGCAGTACGTCATTGTTCCTGCTATTTTCCAATGTAATTCTGACAAATTCTTATGACTGTTTTTCAACAAATCACAATCGGCCAAACACATACCCAGTATCGAGTATCTCATAATAACACATGGACAGCCAATCAAGGGTTCCAAAACATCGAAAAACAAGACTAAAATAATGCTCCCATTGTGTTTATCTCGCGTCCCCTGTAACTTCAAACGAGGCAGAAAATTACAAAGTAACCAATACGATGAATTCATTCATTGAATTACTTAGAAATTATGAGAACTTTGAATAAAACAGATGTGATCGATTTCTAACGTTTGAGTCAGTTCAAATGCAATGAAAGTTGCCAAGCGTGTAGTTTAAATTTTAAGGACAATAAATGTTTTTCATTATCATATAGTGTGCAATTATGTCCATTTTAATAGACACAGGCTGTGTTTTCACGAGCGCTTTTTCAGGTCGCTAAGCGAGTAGCAACTGGAAATCTCGTGAAAACAGTTACTTTTCCGACTCGCTTAATAAAGTTAAGCGAGTCGGCGTACTTCAATAGAAGTCTCATTAAATTTAAGCCACCAAACCAGGTAGCTTAAGCGAGTAGGTAATTAATTTCCACCAATAAGAAGACATTTGCGGTCACTTGCGATCACTCATTTGATAAGGTTGTCAAATTGGAAAAGTAACAGGCATTCTACTTTTGTGCTTCTTGCGAAATATTTCGAAAAGCGAAATCATGCAGCGAAATCGGACCGGCAAAAGGTCTTCTCCATTCAACAGAAGCATTTCTCCTTTATTTTCATACTGGTTTAAAACCATGTGCTTGAACCAGAATCGTGGCCTTTCAAGAACCCAAGCGATTTTCCGTTCACGACATTTCCTTTGTAATTGAAAAAAGACACTTCTGTTCTTCTCCTCCTTCTTCTTATTGCGAACAATCTCAGCCTTTGCTAAAATCGGTTCCTCCTTCAGATGAAAACCAAGCGCATAAAACACACTGATGAAAAGAAGAAAGACGTACTTGGGAGCTTCGCCTGCATTTCCCACTATTGTTGTTTTTATTCACACGCTTAAAATTACTTAGATGGAATATCAGCTTACTTTCTCGTGAAAACACCCTTGTCCAGGGTAATGAATTAGATGGTTCCCACTTTTACTTGTTGAGGGAAGAGAAAGCCTTCAGAGGTTAGAGAATAACCATTAAAACTTCGGCAAACATTATCCACCTATTAAATAAATATGCTAAATCGAGACTCGCTGTTAGAGGTGACCACATTTCTCCTGTTCCCAAGAACTCTCAAGAACGATCCAGAATTATCCCTGAATTTGACAAATTGAACAGCTCTGAACTTATCACCTTTTGAAGAGCATTTGAAATGAGAGACATCTGCGTCAGCAATAAAACTGATCAGCGATAAAACTGATCACCATTAACATGTGAAGATTAACGGCACAAACCCTTCGGTACAATCTCGAACATAACAATATGTCACGGAGTTACTGTAAATGTTATTTTATGGACTTATGTTTTCCTTAATTCTTGGAGTTGGCCTTCGAAGAAAAATATTAATTAGGACTATAGAAATGGAGCGAAGGAATTTTCTCCCCACCTCCTGCAGAGCCTGTGATAAGTTTTTCTTGCGCCCACTGCTTTCTGTTCTTTACCGATGATCCTGCAGAGAGATTGTAGTATGGTGACAAAATCTGGAGTTTTTTCGTGGTGCGGAAATTTGCGAGTCTTCATGAAACACATGTACACATGGCCACGATTCAAAAGCAGTAAGATGCAGAAAATATTTTTTATTTTAATTATATTCGTTTAGAGACCAGATTGGTATCACTTCTTAAAATCTAGACCTCTAAATGACTCTTTTGACTTTTTATTCGGAATGTCAAGGGTCTTTGTTGTTGCTGATACTCATGTTGCTGTTGCTGTTG
>Ga0126336_10000365_pt1 | contig 17391 bp, 12 predicted proteins | sample SidCmetagenome_FD_92530 | JGI IMG/M metagenome (GOLD analysis project Ga0126336, IMG submission 92530) | Coral microbial communities from El Islote,Puerto Morelos, Mexico - Siderastrea C C metagenome | ecosystem: Host-associated > Invertebrates > Cnidaria > Coral | place: El Islote,Puerto... | reverse complement strand
GAGCCTATGTGCTGCTTGACACCCTACTGAGTGGATGAAGGTGATGAGTAGACTGTTGTTGCATTGTATTAAAATTGGTTCACATTTTTGATCAGTATTGTTCCTGTCTTATTTTCTCTGCAGGATAGTGTTTTGACTGAGGCCAAATCTTCATCTCAAAAGTAAGTCTCAAAATTTTGTAATACTTGTATTAAACTATTTGACTTGCTTGTTGTGCTGTCAGTTTTGTTCATGGCTGTTAGCAGCCAACAATTAGCTGTTATGGATGGCAGCGATAGTGGGGATGATCAGCTGTTTGGTGTTTAAAAGTGACTAAAAATAGGCAAGGCAGACATTGTCTAGTTTTTCGGTGGTTACTTTCCTATGGAGCCAACTTCTCCAGTGTTTAATGATGCCCTGGTTGTCACCGATAGAGCTTCAAAAATGTCCAAAATTTCTGTATTTTAGGCAGCAAATAAGAGTACAGCAACTGACTGATGAAAAGAACAGCTTACAAGAACGTCTCAAAACAGCTGATGATACAGTTGAACGGCAGATAAAGCAAATAGAGAATTTAACTCTGCAGTTAGGAGAGGCTGAGAGGACACTTGCAGAAAAGGAGGAGGATATGGAATCTCTCAACAAGACTTCCAAAGATGAGGTGCATTGTTTATTTGTAGACAATTTTTTTTGGCCTGGGGAAGGCACAGGAGTTTTTTAGTAGTTAGGGTTGGACTTTTGATTTGTTTTTGATTTTGATTTTGTTTTTTGGAGTGTTTCAAGGCTGTCTGTTTTTGGGGGAATCTGCTGGGATGCACATCTCATGTAGAGGTGGTCATCCCTAGTTTCCATAGCATTAAGCAACCGGGAGCATTGTTATGCTAGTCCATTACAGGGCTACTTCCCCTCCCCCCCCAGCATTTTGTTAGCTTTTCCTGAGGTTTCACCAGTACCCATTTATACACCTCCAGGGGTGAAAAGGGACAAAAATTTGGTGTCAAGTTTCTCCTCAGAGAAATGACACAGATACAGTGCAATCAAATGCTCTTCCTAGTCTGAGGAATGCATTCAAGGGGTGGAGCACAGGCTCAGCAACCGGCGATGGGCCTACAGAGAAGAGAAGTTATTTGGCTGATTTCCATATGATCGCTACGATTGCTGCAATTGCTGGTAAAAATGTTCATCAATCATTGTGATCCTATGCTTATCCACTTTAGCGATAGGAGAGATCACAGCATTTCACAACGAGAGAATTCCCCTTTGCAACTGAGAAAATACATTAGTTTTCCGGAACTTTTTCACTGGCTGTTGTAGCTGTACTCAAACTTGATTGAGTTGACGATACTTGAAAATGGATCACTGTCCTGTTGGATTGCCATTAAGAAATATGGGTGTTTTATTTTCAGTTTTGCTTTAATTGATCTTTAATTGATCTGTAAATCTCTTGAAATTTTATTATACATAGCTTAACACGATGAAGGCAAAGTTGAAAAGAGCCACAGATGAAGCAGCCGGCTTGAAGGAAGAACTGTCTGAAACAAAACAAAGACTAAACAAAGTAAGTTAATTTAAACTTAAATGACATCTTTCTGATTTTTCAAGGAAGATCAAAATAAGCTCTGCTCATAGTGTTCACTCAAGAGATGGACAAGAAAATATGATTAGTTTTGGGGATTAAGAACCATGTAATTTATGGAAAATGTACATGATGCAATTCCAAAAATTGGGAACAGGAGAAATGTTTCAGTCCAAAAAGTGTAACAAATAGCAGATCTTTAGTGGCCTTCTTGATTACAGTCACTTTTATTTGTTTCATGGCAAGCAAGTTGTACTGTTATTTCGTGGGGTTATATTTCTGAAACTTGAAGGATGCACAAAAATAACCAGAATAAGACCCAGAATAAATAAACCCCCCAAAATGTAAAAGGTACTGGATTGTGTTAAACTAAGAAATTTGATCCTGTAAACTGTGATGTCATTTGTATGCTGTGATGCAATGGGTGTGCAAAGCATTTTGGAGTTTGCTTTTGTTTTAAATCCTGTGAATAAGCTTGTGAAATAAACTTAGTTTACAAAAACTATTTCAGTTTTTGGTTATTCATTTTCTTGTACTTGCTTGTATGACCAGTAAGTTGTTTGTAAATACTGCTTTTATTTAAATCATTGCTGTGACACTGACTGACTTGAAAACTTTACTGCCACCATTTAATTTTTGGTTTCAAATACCGTCAATCAAATTATATATGTTTGGATAGGAGGTTCAGTAAAAAATTCATAAGTTTGAAATTGAGAAGCCATAATTGAATAAAATCTGATAAGAGAACAACAGGCGTGGAATACAATTAAATTTAAAAAATTTTCATTCATAATGAGTTACATAGCTTTAGGCTTATATTAGCAGATCTACATGTAAGTATAATATTATTGTCGCTGCCTTGTGATATTATTTTTAAGTGTCCATGCAGCTCTAACCAATATCATTAAATGTTTTATAAAGAATGTAAAATTAAATGTGTAGATTCTGTGTGTGTTTACAAAGAATATTCGTCAGATGCGATAGCAGGATTAACTCCTGTTTCATACTGTTTGCAGGTTATGTCTGATCATAAAGCTAATGAGACAAGTTATCAGGAGAAACTAAATGCAGAGTCTGGCCGCAGCAGGAGTGTAGAGGAGGAAAAGGAGCTGCTGCGTGAACAGATTGTTGACTTGAGAAAGGTTAATCATTGTGCAGTAATCATTGTGTTGCTCAGTCTAGCAATTAATGGTCTTAGCATACTTTGATTGTAGCCTGTTTAGTGGCAATTAAGGGCATGAAATTTCTAAACTTGGTAAAATTTCCAAAATTTTGTTTCTTGAAAATTTAAAATAAACAGCACCACAAAGCATTACTAAGATTTTGATCATTCCAGTATTCACAGTTAAGGATTTTATCCACAGACTCAAAAGGCAGCTATTAACTCCTTGTACAGCACAATAAATGGTACCACAGGAGTGTAAGTTGCTCAATAGCTTTCAGTTGAATGGTCATACTTTAACTAAGGATTTCATCCACAGACTCAAATGCAAAATTTGTAATTCACAGTACCACAGGAAAGCATTGTTCAATATCTTTTATTTGAATGGTCACACTCCAGGGTTTCATACTCGGATGCAAAAGCTAGAACTGTCTTGTACACCATAGTAAACTCAGTACAATTGCAATGTACTGCTCAATAGCATTTGAATGGCTATGCTTATCCATAGACTAAAGTTAGAACCATGTCGTGTGACAAAAAACAGAGCCACAGCAAGATACCATTCAAAAGGTTTCATTTGAATTGTCATGCTTTTAAAAGGATTTTATCCACAGACTCAAAAGTTTTGGAAAGGATTTCATCCACAAACTCAAAAGTTAACACATTTCAGCAAGAATGAACACATGGCTGTCAGTGGTCACACAGCTCAGGTGTCTGATATTCCTTTTCCTTTAAAACACATTTTGTAGATAAAAAAGGCATTTCTTAGTTTATAAACATGTTTCATTTTATGACTATAATATGTTGTTGGTTTGCTGCTGTCTGGACCATTTGAAGTACTTTTTCTAGTTTACTAGTTTCTAGTTAAGTTGCCAGGCTGTCCTTGAATACAAGCCCAAAATTGTTTCTTATGGATATCTGTAGTATTTCATCACCTCTCAACCTTTCAATAGCTGTATTCCTTCCACTAACATAATTTACTGGTTGATTTTCTTTGTTAATTCCTAATAATTATTCTTCCCGGTTAATGTCTCGGTAAATTAAATAAATATTATTCACAGCTCACTAATTTATCCAAAATGTTCTTTAGGTTCTCAAAAGTTATTTTAACATGCTTTGTTAATGGCAATTGAAGTCATGCTAAATATAAATAATTGTGACTAAAATAAATATATATTGTTCATTCAAGCATGTATCAATCACTCAAAATGCAATTTAAAATTAATTTTGATATTGGCCTTTGAGTTTTGTTATTTTCCAAGATTTGATTAAACAATGCCAAAGTTATGGTGGTTTATGTAAATAGTCACAAGTTTGTTTGAGTAATTTATATTGAAACTAACTCAAGATCAGGGTTTTGTGAGCTAATTTGTAATAGGTGATCATAAAGTGACAGTTAAGACTTTTTAAATTGGACAATGACTTGATTTTTAATACTCCTCTTTGTAAATAATGACAAGGCTGTATTGAAACATGAAAGCACAGTCCTATTCTTGTTTGACTAAGCTTTTGTTTACTCTGCTTTGGAGTCAAAGTGGATCATAATGTGACAAAAGTTCATTTAAGTCTTCACTTCATCAACCAAACAATACATGCAAAAGAGTTCAACACCTCATTACCACTGATCCCCCCTGCTGAGTTATGGAATAGATTTTTGGGTTAGTGTTAATCATTAATTTTTTAAAAGGCACTATGTTGGGTGAAGATGCCAAAACTGCAAAAAAACCTTCAAAAGATGTTCAGGTACATACATGTCTGTTTTGGATTTGCAGTATAAGCTTAGTGAAACAGGAATTTATTAGATCAAGAAGTTTTTTTCAGTTGAGCATATTGCATTTCTATAACTGCAAACATTCACAGCTGTTGTGCTTTGTTTTCTCTTCTTCGTTTATCTTCTTGAGTGACCCTTTGGGCTGAAAGGCTTTCATTTTTTAGATAAGTACAGTGTATGAATTGGTTGCTAGATTAAAGGTTCTTTAAAATAATTACGTCTTGATACTAAGGTTTTAAAGTTATGCTAACTAGCTCTTAGCTTTGAAGACAAAATAGGATAACCGCATCTACAAGAGATGCCCTGGGGTTGGTTATATAAACATAATTGCAGGTCGAGCTGCTAAATGCTTGGTTTCACCAGGGTGAATGTCTGAGTTAGTAGCAAATAAATTAAGTTACTTAGTCGGACAAGTGCTGGTTAACAGTGTTCTCTACCCAAAGTGCCCATGAGATAAAAAAAAAACATCAAATGACCACTTGGAAGTACTGCTTTAGTAGCTGTTATTTGCATGGTCACACTTAACAATTTCATCCATAGTCTCAAAAGTTAGAACCACCCTCTAAACATTTTGCACGTCTCGGCATGGTTTGAGACTATTTTTGCCTGGTTTATGACTATGCAGGAAAAACAGATTTAGCAAGGGCTATTGGAATCCAAAAAGAAAACTAAACTAGTGGTAACTGTGCATTTTTCAGAGATAATTGAGCTTTAATTTAAAAAGGAAATTCCCTTCATTGTTCTGTATTTTGAATCTTTGTTACAATTATGGTTGCTTTGAAAACTGTGTGGTTACCCACATTTTTCTTCTTGGATTCCAATAACCCTTGCCGAGATCTGGGTTTTTCCTCATAGTTATAACCTCTGCAAAAATACCTCTGTATTAGGAGGCACCATCCCGAATATCAAATTTGTGGTGATGTTGTGCTTCACCTTTAGCCTAAATGGTTTTATGTGACATTGTTGTGATAGGATCTTGAAGCATCACTTGCAGCTAGCATGAGCAGAGAGAAGGAAACCATGGAACAGATAGCTGCCTTAGAGAAAGAGAAGGAGAACCTTGCCAGGGAGCTTGCTTCTTACATAAATAAAGAAAAGGACAAGGTACACAGAAATAACTATTTGTTGGTCTCAGTCCTGTCTGTGGCAAGTTGTACATTACTGGTGACGACAGTAATGAATATATAGGCATAGTACTGTGAAGTGTTTCATCAATCATTGCAGTGTTCTCTATCGCCTAAATCTCGTTTTACACTCCTATGTATTTGATATCACATTCATTATCCTATTTGCTCATTTCAGTCAAAGAAGAGTGAAGAACTTAGTCTTCAGCTGCAGTCCCTAGGGAATGAGAAGACTTCTCTCCATGCCGTTGTGTCCACCCAAGAAAGACAGATCAGCGATCTAAACATTAAGGTATGTTTTTTTTTGTAACTCTTTGAAATTATGGTTAACGATAAGAAAGAGTTACCCTGAGTCTGCAAAACTTGTAAGCCTTCAGCTATAGCTATTAAAGAACGTACAGAACGTACTTATTGCTTTTATGGCATCCATGGCAGGTTTTTCTTTAGGTACTCCGATTTTCCCCTCTCCGCAAAAACCAACTTTTCTCCATTCCAATTCAACCTTGACACAGTGGATGAAGAACCACCTTGTGGATGTTCCACTTCTAATTCCCATTTTTTTAATTTTATTTTAATATTTTCTTATTTGATTTTCATATTATTGTATTTTTATTATAAGGGGGGGGGGCTTGGCAAACAGGTACCTTTCACTTCTGGGCAGGGGTGGGGTGGGGGAGGTCTCAGTGTAGTCTAAGTTATCGACAAACAATCAGTTGAAGCTTTTTAGACCTTTGCAATTCAGACAAATCCAACCCGTTCTTTTGACATGACTGTTCATTCTTTGTTTTCTTTTTGTAGTTGGAGAGAATGGATGAGAAGTGTGCTGAACTTGAAGAGCAGCTACAAAAAGAGCAAAGCAGAAGCTTAGGTCAGCTGTCTGGTGCTAAACTAAAACTAACATTATTTTTCATCAAAAATAATATAGTATGTGATTTTACATTCACAGGCCTAGGAAACACTTGTGCTGCTGTTTATAATTCAACTACATAACGTTAGGAGAACGCTCAAAATACACCACTTTATTACAATTCTTCGGACATGACACTCATTCTCGCATTTTTCCTTGTCCTGTACCTCACATCTTGTAAAATATCTGCACATACTATCTGTTAAACCATGGAATAAGGCTTACAACGTTCTTCGGTCACCTACAGATTAGCATAACGTACAACAAGATGCTTTTGTTGAAAACAAGGAAGGAATAGGTGAGGAAAGTCAAACCTAAAAATCAAGTTAGCAACAAACAATCTGTTGTTTGGGTTTGACTTCGTTACTTTAATTCTCTTATTTAAACCACATCATAATTCATGCCCTTCGATCTTTCGATTAAGAGACCCTTGGAAAGCCCATCGCACTATCAGCTACACCACCAGGTGCCGTGAAGCAGTCCTTGGATGTTAATATTTTGTTTTGTTTGTTGTACAGAGTTAAGCACTCGATATGAATTTACACAAGAGAGCAACAGCTCTGCTAAACAGGAAGCAGATCAACTAAAAGAGGAAGTAAAAGTCATGTCTGCACAGCTTCTTAGGCAGCATAACGCTTCATTGGATAGTCAGGTACGTGAGGGAGCAGTGCCGCTGTTTGAGATGACAGGGTTCGTACGGGTCATGGAAAACTTGGAAAGTCATGGAATTTTAGAATTTCATTTTCCAGGCCTGGAAAGTCATGGAAATTTAAGCACTGGTCATCGAAAGTCATGGAAAATGAAGTTCTACGAGGGTTGTACAAAATAGATTTAGCAGTTGCTTTTTCTGTGAATGAAAATCGTAAGAAGAGAAAATTAATGAGTCATAAACTGGATCCACTTCTACTTTTTTGTAAACTAAAAGCTAAATTTAGGTCATGGAAAACGTTAAAAGGTCCTGAAAAAGGTCATGGAAAGTCCTGGAATTTCAAAATGTTAAAAAGGTACGAACCCTGGATGACGGTTTTATATGTTACTCGTAGACATTGTCTTGGATTGTCTTCGATGTGTACTACAGAATGCAATGCAATGCAAAAATGTAGATTTCTGGAAATAAGAGCTACCAGTCTACATGTACTTTCCTTTTGTGTGGAAATCTGAGCCCTACCATTAATATGTAAAAGGAACATGTGTCCCATCTTTGTTTGTCTTTGAAAACTGGACACTTATGAAAGTGACAATTATTTATTGTAATATTTATGTTTTTGTTACCATTAATTCTGGCTTGCCCTTTGAGTAGGTCATCCTCAAAATGCACCTGGAGGAGGCACTTTTTTCAGTTTTATCGTTATGTCGCTCATTGGGCAAAATGACGCAACAGATACTGTAATGTTCTATTACCGTGTATTATTCTAAGTTGAAAATGGCAAAGTTGCCATTACCAAACTTAATTTATTCCTTTATAGACCAAGTATGAAAAGCTGATTGTGGACATGCGCAATGAGATAGAACGTGAACGTGAGAAATCCTCTGCAGAGCGTCACTCACTCGCGAGTCAGCTGGAGCAAGCCATGAGAGAAAGCAAAGACTTCAGTGCACTCTTGAGAGAAAGGGATGAGGTAATGGCTCTTAACGCTTTTACTCCCCAAAGTGCCTAAAATCAAAATTCAAGACAAATTTCAAATTTCATTTTGTAAAATAGCTAAATGTAGATGGTACAATGTGAAAGTACTGCTGAAGAGGTTTCATTTGAATAGTGACAGCATAGTATTTCACCCACAGACTCAAAAGTTGGAATATTTATGTATCTCCATAATTGACTCTGGGAGTGAAAGGGTTAATGTCGATCAAATGTTTCTACTTGGTTACGTGAACAAAAATGTTTTATTTTATTAATTTTTTAACAAAAGGCGTGCTCTTTGTTTTGACAAACAAAATGCTGGGTAGTAGTTCCACAGTGGACACCTAAGGCGATGTTACACGGGACGATTTGCAACGACGATTCTTAGGGCAACTCAGCGTCGATCGATTTTTAATGTATGCTACACGGGACGATTTTTTGCGCAATGTGCACGCAAAATCCGTTGGCAGCAGACCTGTTACACGGGACGATTTTTAGTGCAACAGGGGAAGCGAATAGGGTTTTGGGGAGACGCTGCGGAAAAAATTGACGACAGGTATGTTACACGAAACAGCTTGAGCAAAATGCGTGATTTGGCGTTGCAAGTTTTTGCAGCTGGTTCAAAAACTTGCAACGCAACGATTACACGGAAAATCATCTACGAACTCATGTTACACGGCAACAACTTTTACCCAACACTGTTGCGCTAAACGTCGTCGTAGCGAATCATCCCGTGAAGGAGAGGGAGTACTCAGTAATCATACTACACACAATACTGGCCAATTAGTCGTCATTTACCACAATCTATATTAATAGAGAAGAGTTCATTCTAACTTGATCCAACCTTGTTGAATCTATCGATCAGGTAAATTTCGTGTTTTGAAAAGAAGTCTATCGTGATCTTGTTTTTCAGGAACTAAGTGCCCTCCGCACAGAACTCACGAATGCCAGTCACACTGGAACCAAGGCTTCTACTGCTTTGGAGTTTGAGAGCAAAATGCGCGGAAGCTTGGAAAACAGGACGGCACAACTTGAGTCTGAGCTGAGTAGAGCCTGGGAACAAATAAAGGATCTGTCAGAGAAAGCATCCGTGCTGGAAACAACAAAGAGACATCTGGAAATTGAACTGGATAAGGTAGATTGATCGACAATTACTCGTCCTTGCATTTTTAAAGGAAAAGAGTATTAATGATCATCTGACAATGCAACTTTATTAGTTTGTCCGAAAAGAGTTTTACAGAACTAATTTAAAGGAATCGGTAGTAACTAATAAAATTACAATAATATATGAAATCCAACCAAATAAAAGAACAAATTGAAGAAGATGCAAGCACAATTTACGGTTAAATCGTCATACAAAGCAAAGTCTCCGCGGTCTTCTTGAACAGACGTAACAAAGCTGATATCTTTTTTTAAATCTAAATCTAAATCTTGTACTTTTTATGATCTAATTCATTCTAGCGTTTTGTGGTGCCATAAAGAAAGGATTGTTGGACGTAGGACGTTCCACACTTGCTTAGATTAACGTCATCAGAGTGCTTTTTAGAAAGGCCATGAATCCCGGAATGCTGTAACAATATTTCTACTAAGATACTAGTTAGGAACTAAGCCATTTCAACATTTATGCATAGTCTAACTTGAGTGAAAGTGGCAAAACAAACAGCTGCAACTTTAATTTAAGGCGCAACCATTTGCATTTTTGTTGTTGTCGTGGTTTTCCTACAGAAAATACAGCAGTTGCGTCAGACAGAAAGTACACTACACAGAAGGCAAGCAGAGCACACAGCGATTTTGGTTGCTAAGGATACGGCACAGCAGCAAGCAGAGGAGGCTGAAACCAAGGTTTGTTATTTTCGGGGCTATGTCACAGTAGTATAGGGCTCACCGGTGTGCCCTATACTACTTGTCACTGTGTTTTTGATGCACTCTTCCTTTGGCCAAACTGCATTTGTATTGGCTTTGCGTCGTTCCTCTTCTAGAGGCACAGCGGCAATGTAGTAATTACCGAATTGCACTCAGTTCGATGGGAAAGCCCTGATATAAAAATACATATTCTCCTCACTGTTCTCCACACATTTCTTATGGAACTAGTGAGGAGAATGTCTTAATATCAAGATATCTTATACTTGGTGATCACTTTCCTTACATTCTCATCACGTTTCTTTGTCAAATTAGTTGGCAGGCTTAAGACTTGAGTTTGAGGGAGTAAGTGAGCAACTGGAACTCACACAGTCAGAACTGAAACATGCCAACGACCAACTGGCTGAAATGAAGCTTACTTCTGAAGAGAATAACACTCTCAGAGTTCACCTTCAAGAGGAAGAAGTCAATAAGTGAGTTACTATTTTTTAATTCTCATTTTTTGTATCATATTTGTAAGTATTTTTTGTTTGACCTTCGCTGGTGCGTTTTATTTCACCAGACTATGCAGTTAACAACAATATTTCTACGTCATTTTTAACTGAGCTAAAAATTAAAAGTACATGTATGATTAATGCGATTGGTTTCCTAAAAAACTGTGGTGCTGTGTCGGTGCGGATGTGAAACACTTCAAATTAATATCGTAAATAAAAAGTAGATTGAAGACCTGACAGTTTGAGTGTTAGCCCTTTGACAGGGCAAACCCACGGCGAAACTGTAAGAGAATTCCCTCTGACGCTCGAAAGGTCAGCTTTTGAATCTCCTTACAGTGTCCTATCAATTATTATAATAAAGTTTCGATATAACGCGCGCTCTGATTGGTTGAAACAGCGTGCTTTATCAGAGTACAGATGCACGGAGTAACCCGTGACGCCATCCTGCATGCGCTGGCAAGCTGAAAACCTTTCTTGTGTGCGCTTGCAAGCTATGAATGAAACTTGTTTTCTTGCAAATTAAAGGCAATTTCTTTACAAATGTGAGCAAAGCTAATTATAAAACAAATAAAACAGCCAAAATCGTCCTTTGTTCTGTTATAAAGCACGCAAGTAAGTGACGAGAGCACTCCAGATGTAGGGAGAAGCACTCGTCTGCGGCTCTTGTTCACCCCACACTTCTTTCGTGCTCTCGTCACTTCCTTGGTTGCTTTATCACAAAACAAGCACGTTTATTTGACATCAGTAGCTTAAGTACTCTAATGTGATAGCGACGATGATCATTATAATGTCGATGATGTAAATAGGGCCATTTATTCAAAATGTTAAGACTTAGCCAAAACGTAACCTTGCTAAGGTGCAGTGCTCATCTGTTACGTGTGATTCATATGAAATGTTTACAACTTAGTAAAACTGTGACTTGCCTTCGCTGTGGCAATTTAAATGGCCCAAGGTCTTAAAGATAATGTGAGTATCAGCTTAGGTAAACGTTTGCTCAAAACTGCATGACTGGAACACTCACAGAGGTGAATTCCCATTCAAAGTTATTGTAGATCCTAATCATTTGTAGGAACTTGTTAACTATTAGTATATTAAATTAAATTAAATGGAATCAACTAAATGATAAACAAATCACATTTCTGTCATAACTGCATGGCAAAATGACTTTTATGTTATATGATCTGTTGATGACTTCATTGCAACAATGTCATCATCATCAACATCATCATCACACCTTTATTTAAACACGATAAAAAATTTAAAGCATGATGCTTGTGGGTCCTGTAATTAATTAGGTATAGTGCTTAACTACGATACTTCTACTAAGAATATTATTCGATAAGAAATAGATAAGTAAAAATGTCATGATAAGTAAAAACTCATTAGTAATAATTTAATACATGACAAATCGCAATGACAGTTAAACTTCTCTTTTAAACTATCTTCTTGACGTCTAAACTTAAAATTGTCATCAGGGCACCCTAGTATTAACTTAAAATGCCTAAATTGTAATCTAATCTTAAAAAAACAATCCTTAAAAACCATAAACAAACTTAAAACTATCGTGACTGCAACTGATGTGTTGTTCAAACAATTTATTTTCCTCGCATTTTGGTTGCTAACCCTTTTACCTAAACCTTGTTAGACTTGCTTGTGATGTTATTGAAATCGAGGAGATGCTGAGGTAACTATAATAACCACTTAATTTATAACATTTACAATAAACTACATGAACAATAAAAGTCGGTTTAGTGCCTTGTTAACTGATTATAAAATCTTAACTTTGAACTGTCTACTTCCGCATTCCTCATAAACTAGATTTTAAAGCAATGTTTACGTTTTGATCGAAAAGACAAAGATAAATACTTAAAACTGCGTTTTATTAAGGTATTACACAATTCATGACAATGGGACACTTTCCCAATGATGTTTGAAAGTGGCTTTTTGTTAGCTTGATTTTTTTTGTAACCTTACAGCCATTATTTGTGTTACAGTGCTTTTCGAACAGCAGTTGAAAGTTGGTTTTGCTTGCTCTGGTCTTTTGTTGCTTAACGTTGTAACTTGTTTTGGGGTAGTCAATCAAATGCACCATCTGATCAGGATGAAGATTTTTGGCCAGTCAGATGCAGACACAGATACGGTGTAACATGGCATACAAATGAAATTCCCGATGATCATCCCGATTCTACTTCAATTTCAAGGGTTGCACGTGGTGAAATTTAGAAATCACTTGTGTGGGATCAGGTCCTGTACAGAAGCGTAGATTGGGCTGTGTAATATGTACATCTTATTCGATGGTTTTAACATATAATACGAACAATGAGCAAAATGTCAGCGCGTATTATATGTTAAGCCATCGAATAAGAGATTTATTATTACACTTGAAAAAATCACGTCAAAATTTGGCTTTTCCAGTCCTTAGGCCAGAAAACCTGTGAAACCTGGATTTTGCAGTGCAATACATAATTTTACTGTTGTGTGTAATACCGTGGCATATTTTGCGCGTTCTCTTGACCTTATATGGTAAAATGGCGCAAGAGTAGAATAACAAAACATACTACTTTGCGTATATCTTCTTAGGGGAATTCAACATCAAACAGTGCAAGAGCTGGAGAAGCAGGTTGAACTGCTGCGTGAGAGAGATGGTCAGTTACAGTACACCGTTAAAGAACAAGAAGCCAAGATTGAAGCCTTGAAACAGAAACTCAAGAACACAGGGGAAAAGGTGCTTATAGTAATACAACTGTGATCATAGTTGTCTCAAAATCTTTATTTGATTGCACGGTTTCTCTTTCTTTCTCGATTCCATCTTCCAAGAAAATGTGTGAAGTGATCACACATGTGAACGATGGATGAAGGATTTATGAGTGGAAGATACCCAAAGTAATTTTCTGTTGCTAAGATATGAAAGGTTGAACGGCGGGAGTCGAACCCATCACCAACGTTCTATAATGTCACTTGAGAGAAGGAGCCTCAGTTGCATTTGTCCATATTTCTACGTTTCTCTCTATTGTAACTTAGTTCCACTCACCATGCCATCGTTTGCTATCCTGACTTCGTGATTGTTCTCATTTTGAAGTACTACTTTATAAATTTAGATCATTATTTTTGATTCCATGATCTACAAGTAAATCCACATTGTGATGTACCTCTTACTTTACCACTGTATGTCATCTTCCCTTCGGAATCTGTTTTTCTCATGTGTTGATTTAATTAATTTTAATATCAAACCAATATCTTTGGTTATGGTGTGATCGATAAGTAAGTCCACGTTTTAATCACTATCGTTTGCAGACCTCCTTCGTGATTGGTTTGTGTCATTTATCCAGTACTTTTCTATAAAGTCAATTATGCTTTTTAGCTTATGCATGCTAAGAAAAGAAGTGACATTGGCTTAATTTCATGTCTTTCCAACCTTTCAACAGCACAAACGAAAAGAAGATGATGCCAAGTCTCTGACAGAAAGGGTGAATGAACTGCAACAAGAAGTGGAGTACCTACAGGGAGAACTAGTGCATGCCGCTGAACGAATAGATCAGCTGCAGCGGAAAAACGATGAGAGGAAAACCAAAGCCCATGCTACCATCAGATCGCTCAAGTGAGTCCAGCTTCACCACAGGATAGAGTAGAGTAGAGTAGAAGTAGATTTTGTTTCTCTGGGTCCAAATAAATTGACTGTCTAGCTATAAGATGTCTAAAACAAGAAGTTTGAATATATATAGATGTTTATTTAATAACTACAGTGAAAAGCATTCTACAGCGTTAATCCTGAAACTGATCTTAAGAATTTGCTTGAATTTAACAGTGTATTACAATATCTTTTACTCTGGTAAGCCAGGAGTCCTTGAATTCTGGCTGGGCGATGCCATTATAACTTAGCTCATGCCTCAATAATTTATTAATTTCAGGGACAGATTTGCACGTGAAAAGAGAAACCTGGAGTCCACAGTCCTGTCGCTACAAAGTAGTCTGGAGCTGACTCAAGAAAGAATGAACAAGGAGGAGGAATACAAGGGTACAACACAAGCCGCTCAAAAACAGCTCATGGAAGAGAAACGAGACCTGCTTGCCAAGTGAGTTGAAAAATATAACGTGCTTGCTAGGTCATCAAGTGATTCTTTCCATACATAGAGGTCTAGTGTGCCGGCCAATCACTGAAGATGAATATCTTGTTACCGTTGAAAATAGACCAATTCAGTTATGCGAACGGGTATTTGTATTTTTACTGAGGCAACATGATAACACACACTTTTGGCTAGTCGTTAACTGGGTGTCCTATCTTCGCTGACTTTTAGAAGAAATCAATTGACACTGCTCCCCAGTTGTAACAATTTTATGGGGAAGCTATGTTAACGCCGCTTTGTGTTTGGCTAAGTAACGTTTGAAATGAGATAACGCTGCAAACGTTACGACCATACGGCCCCGCTGATGCAATTCTATATTTGGGAGCTGACGTGTGTAGGGCTGGCGAGAAAATGTGGGCGAGTATAGTTATAAGACAACGTATGTTTGAAATAGGAAAACAAAGATATTTAGGTCGTATAAAAAATCAAAAGAAATTTTACTTTCTACAGCACGCGTTCACTAGAGACCTTGCGCTCTCTAAGTCTTCAGACTCCTTTTTAATGGACCCACTTAACAGCACATATCCATCTCATTTGTATATATAACGCTCTGATTAGTTGTTTTTTCTGTGACCAGATTGACAGACAGCGAAGAGGTCATCCGGGAACATTTGAGAAGTTTACGCCAAAGAGAGGCTGCGCTCAACGTACTTGAGAAAGAAAATACTGAACTTCATGATAAAGTCAACTCACTGATACAAGAAAAGGGTTCTGTTGCAAGAGAACTTGAGAAAGCTAAGGTCAGAACATGTCTACGTGTCTTGGGTTTGAATTTGATCCAATATGTCACGTTATTTTAGGTGTGCAGTGATTTACTGAAGAAAGCCCAGCTAAAGAAGAAAACATTTTTTGTGCACGTTTTGTCTTTTGCTCGCTAATTCTTATGAACACTCGTCTTAGACTGGAGTAACAATAAACGGATCTGTTGTTCAAAGCAGGATTAAGGTAATCCAGGATTAGCGCCAATTTTCAATTCAGTTTTGTAGCCAAATGATGCGGATTCCTGTGAATCTTTTTTCCTTACATTTCGACTGCGGTTGCTTTCAAACGGGCACTTGGAATCTCCAGTGAAAACTCCCTTGAATAAGAGAAACAAGAACCTTGGTTTAATTTTAGTCCCAGGTTAGCGTTAACCGGCTTTTGAAAAACCGAAAAGTAGGGAAATTAACTACAGCAATAAACAATGGGCAGGTATGAGAGTGGGGGTTGGGGGTAAAAGATTGAAGTCATGTAAAAACTCCCAACATACGATAAAGTTACCTGACAAAAAATGTTTACACAGCATAGATAAATGCAGCGGGAAAAAATGATGTCCAAACGGAATTCGAACCACAACCTCTGGTTCTGGCCCTACTATTCATTCGCTACAGTAGTACGGCATGATTTTTTTTAAAAGGAAATGTAATGTTTCAAATGTAGTGTTACACAACTTTTGTCGCTTGAAGGTGAATATGGTCGCTAGACAGATAGAATTCCAAAGGCTTCTTTATATTCTCGACTAGGTCACACATGTACACATATGGCTCCCTTTTTTCTGTTGGTTTCAATGAAGTGACAGTGCTTTGTTTTATCGTAGGCTCTACTATCAAGTCCTTACACAAGCCCTAAGGCAACAGGACCCATTGACTCTCAAGTACTGAAGAACGCTTTAGCGCGATTGAATCAGGCAGATACCCTAGATAGGTCCTTCTCTTCACCCTCTCCTGACCTGTACTCTCCAGAACACAGATCCCCTGAGAGGACCCTGGCAAGTAATACACTGAATGGTTCACTCAACGGTACACATCAGCCTGGATTGATGAGCAGTACAGCTCACTGACTAACAAGGACAAACGTGAACGCTACTATAATTATGCATGTTACGTCACCAATTCAAAATCCGCCCATCCCCCTCCCGCAAGCCTCGTTTGTACGAAATTGTTGCAAGCAGTTGGCAACTTGACACTGTTTTTGTGTGATTATTCTTTTAAACTTTGCTGCTCTGGGAATTGGTTGATTAATACCTTCACAAATTTTACATTTTGAAAGCCATCGTCACCCAAACGTCGCGTAGCAACGAAAACAGTAGTAAGCTTCGTCCATTAACAAATCCTATGTGCAAATTTAGAGTCACTTTGGACATATCAGGCTTACTTTTCTTGAATCATCATATGAAAACGTTCTTTCTCTTTCATTTCTCTAAAATTGAAGTTAATTATTTAAAAAAAACAACTAATAATAATAATAATAATTATAATAATAGGAACGAGCAGAATGAAAACGTATTTTATGATATCTTTTATATTATAGTGTACAGAATCCCGAAAAAAATTTTCAAGTGAATCTATCAGAAAGTAGCAAAAACTACTTCATAACATTGGCTTTTTTTTTGCAACATATTGACATTGTTGAGCTGCTCCAATTTACATGTAAGAGCAGGAAATGGAATTGTTCATTGCATCTTTGTATTTCTTTTTAGTACCACTGTGACTTTTTTTTAGCTTTTGTATTAGACTACACCTTTAAAAGTGTCGTTTCAAACTATAATGTATTTATCTTCTCTTGTTTGCGGTTATTACGTTTTGTTTCCATACAGTCACATGGCCGTTTTGGTTTTACGGAGCTTAGTTTAGAAAGATAAGTAAACTATTTGCAAATCAGACTCGATGTTTCTATCGGTAAGAAGAAACTCGATAGAAAGAAAACCAAGAGTAAACACTGGAATGTAGCCCAACATTTACCAGTTCTAAATAGCGATCTTCAGAAGAGTATATTGTATCTTTCATCTGATAGT
>Ga0126336_10000364_pt1 | contig 17393 bp, 5 predicted proteins | sample SidCmetagenome_FD_92530 | JGI IMG/M metagenome (GOLD analysis project Ga0126336, IMG submission 92530) | Coral microbial communities from El Islote,Puerto Morelos, Mexico - Siderastrea C C metagenome | ecosystem: Host-associated > Invertebrates > Cnidaria > Coral | place: El Islote,Puerto... | reverse complement strand
TACTTGTCAAATATTGTACTATATGAAACATTCGATCTCAAGCAAGTTTCTGCCAGGGTTAGAAAGGGCAATTTTAATATGACTGCTTGACTTTCATGCAACCTCGATCCAAAGGCAAAGTAGAAACTTGACGGATTTTAAGTTTTATTAATGTGATTTATTAACTATTATGTGTATAATTATTATTATTAATTTTATTGTACAAAGTTATGTCTAAATTTGTAGCTGGAAACACGACCACACAAGCAAGCCTTTTGCTTTAAACCTACATCGCGTATAAATAAAGGATGTTGTTTCTGTATGAAGACCAACACTTAAGCCTTTTGCGTCGCGTCGAGAATTGAATTGAAGATAAACTCTTACTGGACATTTCATGTAGGTCAGTAGGCTTCTAGTTGAAAAAGAGGTTACTGATAAACTTGCATGCGGAACCAGGTTTTCACTGCTAATCGTTATTAGATATCGCTTCAATACTTTATTAAAATCATGGTCTTTATTTGGTTGCACCGGCGTCTTCTTCTTCTTCTTCTTCTTCTTCTTCTTCTTCTTCTTCCACATTACGAACAACTCCCTCTCTGCGAGGCTTATAAGCTCAGAGTCCGGTTATCGGTACTAGTGTTGTAGAACAGACTCCTCCCTTGTATGATTCAAGAGTGGTGGCTGATGATATTTTGGAAGCAAAACAAAATACAATCAGCTGACAATATATACAAATCACTTTTGCGGTTTTGAGCGAAAACACTAAACAATATATCGTGCTTGTGTTCCGTTTCAGCACAGAGTTCCGCTTTTGCCAACCGCATGATAAATGCATGGTCTTGTTTACATGCTAACCAGCCAATATATTAACATCGCACAATTGCTTGTATTAAGTGAATAATGGTATTTCTAGTGTTTGTTCCCTTTCAGCAAGCCTTAAGGCGGTTGGTGATCGATGCATAAGACGAATTATTGTTATTACTGTGTTACTATATCTTTACAGCTTTTTAAAATCAGTAGACTATTGTTTCTTTGCAACTCTTTCTGTTAAGTCACCAGTGCGTTTCACACCGAGTTTGAGCCCTTTAGGCCAAATAACTTATCAGAGTCTTAGGATTTCAAGTGTACGTGTACTTGCACAACTTTTGGGCCTACTACATCAGTATAGCAACCACTACGAGCGCATTCTTTAATCTGTGATTACTGCTAGCCATTGTATATAGCATAGCTGTGTTCGTCAGTAGTATAGTTTAACTTTTGACCCAAGCCTATTCGATCCTACTCTCCTTAAGAGTTATTTTTTCCAAGTGAAGCCAGACACTTTTAAGGACCCCAATAGGTCCTCATGTTTACGCATGGAAGATTCATGTAGCTTGTAGGTCGGTAGGCTTCTTTCAGTACAAGAGGGAATGGAGGAGCAAAAATGGCTGATAATCGGCGTAATTTGAAGTTTTGTTTAAAAACCCAATTTGTCTACTGTGAACATTTTGTGAAAATCATGGTCTATATTGATCGCGCGGTGCATACAATTTAGAACAAAACAAATTCGTTTTTGCGGTTAGCGGCGAAAGCACTCAACCACTTGCAATATCGGTTTCAGCGCAGAGTTCCGCTCTCCCCGCATGCTTGGGTGATCTCGCTTCTTATGCTAATCAGCACATGCGCGAAACATTTCATAAGACATGCCATTGTCATAACGGTGTTTGTTTACGGCTAAACAGTTTCTTTTTAACTTTTCCTATTCTGTTACTGGTGTGTTTCAGTATACTAAGCGATCGTTTGGAAGGTGAAGGAAGACTAAATGTAGGTATACCTTCAGCCTCCCGTGATCTGACTCCCCCTTGCGAGATGCCTAGCACGTGGTAAATCAATGCGAGATAAACTTTTTTGTTATTTACGTTTTATGAGTAAATTTGGCCACTTACAGTGCTCACGTTGTAAAGTAATCATGGAAATTTCAAATTTAGAAATTGTAAGAGAAAAACGCCCCTACACAGATTTATGGCAACGCGAGAGATGCGAGTTCTTCCAGAGCTGTTTACAGTTCCCCAAGTTTCACGCCGGTATTAACATTAACTCACAGAAACAAGTAAAGAAAGTTTTCACAGAGTTGAGGTTAATGATTGTTTCATTTATTTATTTATTTTTTTGTTAATTATGATAAGCAGCTTTCTCCCAGTCACAGCACGTGCTAAGTACCCGGGGAAGAGTGTAATCTGTAACGTTTTGGTAAAGGATGTGCCGTTGGGGCGCTGACACTCTCACCCCGTACCCGAGCAATTTCGGATGCATTTTGAAACCTTGCTCTAGATTAGACACCAAAAATTCCTACCCAATCCTATTCAGTTCTTATTCTGGACTAAATTCTTCATACCACTGATCATTTTCTCGATAAATGATACCCTATGTTAGACCAAAACTCGCTCTAATTTCTATTGTCTATTCCAGCTTAAACTACAGTCGTAGCTCTCATAAGCGACCACCTCGGGAATTCAGGAAAGTGGTCGCAACTTTGCCTAGTTCCTGTACGGCTTTTTCCCAGGCCCCCACGGTCAATCCATTTCGGTGACGTATCCGAGTCGAACGGCCGGGGAAAGCCTCACTTTTTCGCTCGGACCACGTGGCCCGAAACGGATCGACCGAGACGAAATATGGAGGCCTAGGAGCTAGGCAAGTCGCAACTAGAGCTGGTCGCTAACGAGAATGAGCTCTCGTAAGCGACCTTGTAATAAAACAATAGAGGGTGGTCGTTTACGAGAGCTTTCAGCAGAAAGCTTGGCATATGTTGTTGGTTACCAATAGTATGGTATTAAAAATACTATTGGTAATTACTGCCTATCACAGAAGAGGCTCGCGTATGAACAGGACAACGAACCATTAGCACTTATGTTTTGTATTACTCTAAATTTGATCAAGAAGTGAATGCTTTTATTCAAGTGTTGACTGATTGGTCGCTTACGAGAACTCAAAAACAAAGGGTAAAACCAGTCGGTTATTCACAAAAGCGGTTGCGGTCGATTACGAGAGCTTTCAATTACAGAGTTTTAGTTGACAATTCAAACGGGGTCTCACAATGTTGATCGTAACTAGAGCTGGTCGCTTACGAGAGTGGTCGCAAGGAGAGCTTCGACTGTAGTTGAAAACCATATTCTTCACAGCTGCATATACCCACATAGCCTATACATGGGATTACACCGGGTTTTAAAAGTAATTTGTATGACCGGGTGGAACGTAAACGCGCTTTCAACATATATTTTTTTGGCCATCTTTTTGGTTCCCTCAGCAATCTGCTTAGCACCAACACAATATTTCGTTCTTACAGTTTACTCGGGACGCCACTCTCATCTGCCAACGAAAACCCGTCTTACAGGAACACTGATAAAAGGACCAACCCGTCATTTCTGCTTCCCTTTCTTTGCCCCAAAACAGCCGAATGAGTTCATTTCCCTAACTAAAACATCGTTAATCCGACCGACCCTTAAATAAGACCATATTTTTATGGCCTGTTGATGGGCGAAACATTTTGAACAAAGTTTTGGTGATACATGTATCATAATGGCGTGAAGATAAACGGTTGGAAAGACTGCACACTTCTGTCAATTTATTTCTATACTACAACATGTCTATCTGCATGACACTACGTACACGTATGTTTACTTAACACTTACAGTGGAATTTAAAGGTTACCGTTATTTTAAACTTATCTAATGCCACAAAAAGCCATTAAAAAAACAGAGGTCTTATGTTCCCTTGACCGACATCACAAGTGCTCAGCTGAAGACCTTTAATTACTTCCATTAGTATTTGAACAAACCTGTTCTGAGATAACACTTTTAGCATACCGTTAAGTCGTTAAAACTATGGCATGTTATGTTAAGATCGGATGTCGTCGTTCAATTTGTTCGCCTATTTTTGTCCAACCATGTTTATCTACAGCTAATCTTATTAAAATAGTTAATAGTTTCTTATTTTTATGGTACATTTTAACGGTGTTTTTCTCTAATTCTTTCAAATGGCCACCTTCCGAACAGAATTTACCTACGGTTATAGAAAGACGCCAGTGTCAGTATATGTTGAGGTAACAAAAGAGGGAGGGATGAAGAAATGGCCGGTGTGACAAAAAGGACCGACTTATTCTTCATCCCGAGGGTGAATTAAACTCGTTCCAAAATTTGCTGTTGTTTTTAGTTCATAATATCGTGACATGAGACATGGTCTAATGTTTGTGGTTTCGTTGATCCATATTAAAACTCGTTAACTATTTCGTTTTTAATTAGTTAATAAAATCACCTGGATCATCTGAATAAGTTTTGATCATTAGTTTTGATCGTTCGCTTTGTTTCGTGTCATAATCTGATGAAAAAAATTATCTTTTCTTAACTATAGGGCATATGAAGTTGTTAATACCTTTTTAATAAGCACAAAAACGTTTGGTAGCTCAAAAAATGACCGTCGGTTTCTAGGTTTACCGAATTTTTTGGGGAGTAGAACGTTTCCTGTAGTAACGTTTGATTCAATTGAGATTTTAGTCACCCCACTATCTTTGACATCTTTCTTGCTCAACCTAAATTAAAGTGCTGCACACACCCACAAAGGTGAAACCTCAGTTCATGTCATTTGTTTAAGATATGAAAAATGAAATAACAGCTATTGAGCAGTACTTTACTGTAATAGTGTTGTATAGGGTGGTTGTAACTTTGACTCTGGATGAAATCCTTAACAGTGAGACCACTACAGCCAAGTCTGTGGTCAGTCGGCGGTTCAAACTTTTGACCCATGCAGATGAAATCCTGATGTCTGACCATTTAACTAAGTAATAAACAGTACTTTCATTTGGTGAACTTTGTTGGTTCTTCGATATCTTGAAAAATGAATTAATTAACAGTCCAAACCTCAACGTTCTTCAGAAAAGGTATCAACAGCAAAAGCGTGACAAGTGGCGCACGCTTGGTGGTTTTATTAGTTGCTCTCGTCACTCATTTCCTGTGTAATTATACTTTTGGCAAATGAGGTCACGCATGGTTCAGTCGCATGACTTTCGATAATTTATTACTTTTGTTCTACACATTATTCACAAGAATTCATCGAGCAATCACTTCGTTTTACACCATAATGGACAGCGAAAGAAATCGCCGATTTTCTACCGGCCAAATGAAGTCCACGCCGACAGCAAGCAAGTCGGAATTTGACCCTCGTCCTCATGACAGCGATGTATCGTCGGTTTACGATCGAAACCGCTCACAAGAACGTTCCGAGGTCAGGGTTATAAATGGTTATACACAAGCCACAGAAGTCCCTGAAAACCTGTCTACGGGTCTTAACAAGGTTGGCCCATTTTTTGAACGCAATATGCAACATCCTGAGCATTCTGATAGTGCCTTCATCAGAAAGAGATCGCCTGTAACATTTCGTCATGTACGAACAAGAGGCTTCTCGAAAAGGACACCGAAAGATGAGAGACCCCGCGCTTATATTGGAGTCAACGAGGGAAAGCATCGATCTACTCGAGAAAGAAGCCTTAGAAAGCAGAATCGATCCGGTAACAACCCTCCAATATCGAGTAGAAGAATGTCTTGTCCTGAAAAATTTTCAAACACTTTTCCAAACGAAAGATTTGGAACTTCTTCAAGAACTGGAATGCCAGGGCGGAAAACAAGCCTCTTAACACAAGTGAATCATCACTTGGGCGCTAAAACCGATGAATCAAGCTACGCCTTGCCAATAATTACTGAATCAATCGAATCTTTAAAGATTGAAGGCCATTGTGAATTTACAGGGGACGAAAGGAATAATGAAACGAAAACAAGTAAATCATCATCGCCGCGAAGTTTTAATTCTGAAAAATCTGCGGATCAAATTCAACTTGGACCTCTTGAGTCCAAAGTAAACGTTGTGATGTCATCGCTAACCGCACGATCGGAAGGAAGAGAAATACCGGCCAACAAAAACAAGATCATCGAAGATGCTCTCGGCGGTGAACAACAAGATAGTGTTGTCAGCAGGTCTTTGAATTCGTCAAGCCGAAATGGCGAGAAATTATTTCGAAAACAAAGCATTAATATTGATCTTGTACGAGTCAGCGACTCTGAAGACGACTTAACTGCGAGCTCTGGGAGAGGGAAACAGCCACCACGTAGAAAGGCAGCGATAAGTCCACAATGGGTAGTTGGGGTCAGACCTAAGAGTAAGATATATCAGATTGACGAAGACGTGACCACTGCGTATCAGGAGCCGCATTCAGCTAAAAACTCCGAGCACGACTTGAATCTCAAAGTCCTGGCTTTCTTAAGAAGCCAACAGCCAATGGCTAGTCCGGAAACATTAAAAGTGAAAACAGCTAAGAAGGCCAAACCAGTTTTGCCGAACGGCTCATCACTGCGAGAGCAGAAAAAGGAAAGCAGAGTCTTTATAAATACCGATACATGTCCATCAACGTCGAACCTGATAAATCAAGATCGATCTTGGTATTATCAGGACCGAAACGGCAAATGCCGGTATCTTAGAGTTCCCGAATCACCTGTCCCACCGATAGAATGGGTGTTTCAACACGACGACACACCGTAAAAGAGTCGTCAAAGGGTTTCACCTAAAGGTAGAACTAAAAGCTGCCGATTTTTGAAGGACGTATAACACAGTAAAAGACGTACAATTTTGGACAGAACTAGTTGAGTAAAAAGCAAACTGCGTGTGTTTTTCTCTAATCTCTTACCTCCCTCCCCGCTCCTCTCCAACAATGTCGTTTTTAAGGACAGGATACACGAGGCCTCAGCGGCAGAGCAACAGCAAGGGGACTAGAGAATTTGTCACGTATAAGAATGTTCTTGGCCAAATTTCTCAGATCAATCATCACGGACGTGTGTCACAACAGTTGCATTTATATGCTGGACTCAGTTTATGTTGGTGTTTTGATGTAAAACGTTCGGACCGTAAATTTGCTTTAATTGCAAAAATAGTTGAAAAAGTTAAAAACTATCGAATTATATTCCCTTATGTCAGGACTGCCTAAAATCATTGGACTAGGGGAGGAAATAATTGCTAAAAGTAATAACCTTAACAGCTTCCAGAAAAACCAAAAAAAATTAATTACATGCAAAGTACGTGCCCAAGGTCAAAATAAGAACTACATTTACAACAGCACTTTTTTAACGTAAAATTACATCTCCTTCAAATAAACAATCAAACAAAAAGAACATATATGTACAATCACGGGTTCAAATTTTGGGATTCTTAGGTTTAAGGAATAATTTGCCTTAGTTTTGTTTTCGCGGGATAAACTGGCTTAAAATGTTACACGGTTATGAATTGTGTTCAAAAGCAGGCAGAGGTTTATCACATCGCGAAAAGAAACTCCACCTTACGCACCGAATGAAGATCTTCCGAAATGACTTCCAACAAGAAAAAGAATAAATTATTTTATTTATTGGAATTTGTGCAATAGATCACAAGAGACACAAGAAGCTCTTTATTTAATCCAAAATTTAAAAATGTTCAGCACAGTTCAAAACAGATTATTTCACACGATGAGTATTGATTATGAGGTCTGATTATCCTCATATGCATCTTAATTTAGGATTCCCTGCCTAAAATCTGTTCAAGATGAGTATTGATTATAAGTAACGGATTATGATGTTCTTTAATTTAGACATCGCATAGCAACAGGTAGGTCATGAAATGTAAAAAAGTAAAGTTAAAGTAATAAAGCTAGTTTTAAAACAACCCGGCTGATCTCTCTGATCATCTTAAAACTGTGTACACACCCTACACTCTTTTTTTTTATATATAAGAATATATTCTATAAGAATATCGAGGCTGAAATTTGCGAAATTTTAAGAATATTTTAAGAAAAAAACCCGAGGCTCAGATTTTGAAAAGGATATAATTTTGTTTGTTGAAAATGTGTAAATACAATACAATTATAAATGATAAAACTAGCCAAAACGGCCAAGTGTCGTCTGACGTCACATCTTGACCTCGCTGACTGCAACGAAAAGCGATGGAGCACGTGCACAATGTAACCAGGTAACGCGATACAGATCTAGACACCGAACACTTGTAATTGATGCCCCAATATATTCTAAAAAGGAAATGTCATAATGGACCGATCAATTCGAAACTTCAACATCCTCCCCCGGGCATAACCAGGGCATTTGACTGTGCATCGTTCCCAGGCAGGGGGGAATTTGAACGTTGCGTTGGAAGGGTGGGGAATTTGAACCGAATTTATCTCTTGTTCTGAAGTAATACGCCCGTGAGTTTTTTCGGTTTTTGCAGGGTTTGACAGATTTACAAGGTAGAATTTCGCCTTTGTTACTGAATAACTCTTTCAAAAGGGTCTTTAAAAGAAGTTTGCAGGTGTCATCACGGCATATCTCTCTCTGAAAGGCGTGTTAAGTGTTTGATTGAAGACGAAAATTGTCTTTGAGGAGAGGTAGTTCAGTACTAATTGGTGGGGCATTTGAACGGCTTTTTTGCCCTGACGAGAGGGAATTTGAACAAGCCAATCTTCAAAAGTTCAAATGCCCGGGGGGGGGGGGATGTTGAACTTTCGAATTGATCGGCGCTATAATTTAAGAATAATACAAAAATATTTTCAGCCTAAAATCGGCAGAAAATAAGAATATTCAGCCTGGGCCGGAAAAACAGCATTCTTATAAAAAAAAAGAGTGTATTTCTCGACAATCTAAATCAGCTTCTATAACAACCATTCTGAACGCACTCTCTAAATGACTGTTCCTGTCTGCAAGCTAATAAGACATGGTCGTTATGTGTGTTTGTCTCTATTTGCCTTCATGGAAACACAGACAAAATGACTGAGAAAACCACGTGAACAGGTCAGCAGCAACAATTCCCTTCGTGTGACATGCCCAGCCAATGAAAAACAAATTTTGTTGCTGTCGAAGGATTTTGTACCCGCAACATGTCGCAAAAATCAGGTGACAGGTCGCAGGGTTAGGACGCGGGAACAGATCAGAGCGACAGTTCTCTTAATGTGATATATCCGTTTGAATGAGAAAATCATGAACGTAATTTTGTCCTCACGGCAGGCCACAAAGTTTAATCTGGTTTAAATTAAATCGCAAAGACAAATTGACACAAATTTTCATTGTCGCCTCTTGCGCAGTGCTCATGTGACCTACCCCCACGGCAAAATAAAAATGAACCAATGGGAAAGCGTTACCAAGGCACCCTCATTCCCTGCCTTAAATCCGTTCCTGTGCACTTAGCGAGAGTCCTGACTGATCAACACGTCTCCTGAGCAGTGCACACGAAAGGGCTGATATTGCAGCGACTCTCTCCTTCACAGAGGCTTCCTAACAGTCACGCTTGGGAAAACCGCGCGGAAACTGGGAGGAGGGAAAATTAAAGTGCGCGGGGACGATTCCCATCGTTCCTCACGCTCCCTTTTTCTCTCTCCAGCGCTTTTTTCTTTCACCGGTGTTTACTAACAGGAGCCTCTACGGAGGAGAGAGTTGCAGTGACCTGTTCATGCGACCCGTCGCTTCGACTGTCCCAAGCGACTTTCATTCCACGAAACACGTATCCAACCAAGGAGATGAATCATGACATCCGGGAACTTTTGTCCGTTTTGTTTTGAACAGAAGAACCTCGTAAATTAGAAATTGACGTCAATGAATGGCTTAACAAAATTTGCCCTTTTAATTAACGATGTTGCTAAAAATGTCTTTAATAATTTGTATTGTTATCAACCTTTATAACGGAACTGCATATTGGCTACTGCAACATCGATCGTGATGTAATATGACAGCTACAAAATATGGAAAACATTTATATAACCAAAACCATTTATGAATCATGCACAATCCGCAAACTTTTGACCTTGGCAATTGCATTTGATTATTGTTATCGATGTTGCGATAAACAAACAACTTAAAATAATTGCATTGTTATTGGCTAAAAATATAAATTTATGTCAACCCATTACTAGCTCGCCGATCGCTTTAATTCATTGATTGGAGGATGTAATATTTAGCTTCCAGCATTTTTTTACATTTGAAAAAATCCATTATAAGTGTTAATTGTTTATTACTTAATTGTATTTTCAATTGTACCACTTCAAGCAACTAATTATAGGTATCCAAGTGCTAATTGAACGAAGGCCACATCGAAATCAGGCATCGAAATAAAATAAGTTAAGGACATTGACTCCGAACAGATGATCAGAACTTGAATAGCAACCTTCATTATCGAGAAGAACTGTGTAAAATGGTCAAGCAGGAGGCTCTGTGGACAACTTCTCGAACAGTAAATCGGGACTACCCAGACATGAAGGTATGGGCTACAGATGTGCGCATGCTGTGTTTTTCTAGTTGTGGGACAGTCATTTTGCCTTGAGCATCGTGCTTACTTTTTCACTTTGAGCAAAATTCCTCGGTCGTTGAAATTTTCGAGAGTTTCTGCAAAGTTTTCGTTATTTGGGACCGACACATAAAACTCGCTAGCCGTACATTGCCGTAACTGTACATTTTCTGTACCTCGCAAACTGTTCAAAGCGAATTTCCGAATCGCACAGCCGACACTAAATTTTCCCCTGGTTGCACTCGATAATTGATCGTGATAGCTCTCGCGCCTTTGACGGAACAAATTTTTCGTGTGTTTCAAGTAGTATTTGACGACTAGTCCTATGTAGAATTTTAAATTGCCAAACCAGATGAAGAAAACTGTTGCAGAAACGACATAAATAAAGGGGCCGGGTGGAGATGGCACCTTCACTCCACTTCACGGCACTTCATTTCACTTTCCTTTAATTCACATCTTCAACCGTTGTTTTTTGTCTAGTTACCACTTCTTAGTTTGGAATGAAGTTTGCCCTTTTTTTCCTTTTAAGGAATTGGACAGGGCGAACATGCTCCATCAGTTTATCGACGGAAAAGGACGCGATTTAGTACATTGCATCGTCATGCGCTTGAGAAGGCTTTCAACAAATCTTGCTATCTCACACCATTCACCAAACAGATGTTACAGGAGCTTGGAATCCCTAAACGCACAATCAAGGTATTTTCATTTTCTAGCTAAGAGCAATTAGTCAGTATACTCCTACGTGAAAGGATGGCAAGCTATAAACCATACATTTTTTAATTAGTGGAGTACGTAATAGTTATGCAAGTTCTCAACTTGTTTCATCACAATTTCAGCTGTCAAAAATTCGTCCAGAAATCATACTTACTTTTCGTCGCTGTCGCAATTTCATGAAGGCGTTATGTCGGTTGTTTGGACAGTCGGAAGCTACCCTTGTAAAATAGAACGGCTTAAAGTTTACTGTAGTTACATATAGGGGAAAGAATTCAGTTATCCTCAAAAAGAGGAAATGACGTTCATGTGACAACAAAGTACTTTCATTTTTCAGTCCAAAGTTGTACTTTGTGAATTCTCGACCAGTAAAACTGCGAATCATAGCTGGCGAATCATGGTTGAAAAACCTGTTTATTTGAGTTCTCCATCGACGGATGTGTCGACAGTAGAGCTAAAAAGTAGAACCAGAAAGCTAGACTGCGGGCAGTCTCTTTTTTCTCTTAATTATTTTAGCGCGAAAAAAAGCTTGAAGATCGAAGTGCAAAGCGCTAAGTCGCGAGTAGCCCACCGGCGCAGGAGATTCCCTCCTTCTCCCCAGTTCCTACCTCGTTTGTCGTTTTATCGTTGATATACCTCATTTGAACATTTCCGCTCGCGCTTATAGGACAACTGCTCGCATTCTACTAGAAAGCAAATCCCAAATTTCACTTTCCAAAATACTGAAAGGCATTATAAAAAAGATCATATGAAAATAGTGTTCACTCAGCAATGATTTGGATGGTTACATTATATCTTGGGAATCAGTGATTATTTAAGGACGTTCGCGCTAATTGTCTGTGCGCATCCTTACTGCGCACGTAATTCAGGTCGTAACGTCATGCCAAGTCATGAATCGAACGCTCGCGCTGAGTAAGAAATACAGACAAATACAGTGGTGGCGGGTATTTTTGTATCTATAAACGTGCTCAACTCTCTTAAATGCACGGTGACCCCATTCCTTTTTTTGGATAAATCACTTCCTTTACTGGTTCTTTGCATTTTGTCCAAAAACAAAAAAATTTCTGAACGTGAGAAGTTTTAATTTTATTGCTATTTCTACTAAAATACGATCAAATTTTTCTACGAATGTGAGGCTAATTTTACCTGAAGAAATGATACTACCTGCAAAAATGTACTAAATAGGCCTATTTGCGAGGAAATAAATAAATCAGCTTTATCTAGGGCCTTCCACGTAACTTATTTTATTCCTTGTAGCAAGAAAGCCGATTTCGTCTTACATAACCAAAGCTCCTGAAAACACAAGATTTCCAAGACGCTTTATCTCCGAAACGAGCACGGTGAACCCCCAGTTTTTTGCTTTTCTGACATGAGGTTGGTCATTATCTTACTACCGCAAACTTTTGGAAAAAATCTGAACGTGGTAAGGTTCTGGGCGAGAACGTCAACAGTTTAAATGTCGCCTCAAATGCTGAACTGAGATTGGTTCCCTTAAACTATTCCTGGTTCCGCGGTAAATTGTTGGATTCGTCACGTAATGCGAAAAGATCAAAGCTGAAAAATTGTCTTTGAACAACCGCCGACAAGATTCAGTTTGTTGGCCATTTCACAGTGCCAACAACTTTGATGTGCACACGCTAAATCATCGTTACAAGCCACTGACCTTAAAACGCTGCCTATAATGTAAGTATTGAAACTTTAAAGCATCTTTAAAACATGGCTGATACTCTCTTTTTTAGGTAGTAAACACGGCTAAAATTTCACTAGCTGTCATATGAGATTTTCTTCATTTAAGCCTCTGACTCTCTTCCAAGTCGAGTAAATTTCATAAGTTAAATTTTTAACAATCATTTACATCACATATTTGATCAAATAATAATAATAATAATAATAATAATAATAATGAATTTATAGAGCGCTATTTCTAGTGCTATCCAATAGCGCTTTACAATAATTTTAAACGTATCACCAATAAAATGGATAAAAACATAAAAATATTTGAAACATGAGAAAAATAAACTAACTAATAAAATAACTAAGCTGTAATATTAGACCAGTAAAGACCTTACAACGTTAACGTAAGCAAATTGATTTCTTGTGACTAGTTTATATTTTAAATTAACATTATAATTAGAGGGGGTTTTATGAACCTGTTAAAATTTTGTTCGTGGCCGTTTTAACGGTGATAAATCTGTTCTTCACATTAAAAGAAAGTAGTCATGAGCTGAGTCAAATGCCTATAAAAGAAAATAGTTTTTGCTGTCAAAATCCGATAAATTTTAGGTTCAAAGGTGGCCGAACTCCCGGACATTTACCTGAATTTAGCCGCGTTTAATACTCCGAACCAAGATGGCAACGGAAACTAGTGAGTGCGGAAAAGCTCTGCTCACGATGCGCACGCCATGTTGCGTAATCGTGTTTTTGAACAAGGAAACACAAAGAAGTTAACTAATTTTACTTTATTCGGTCGTTTAATCGACCTCCTTTGCTTGTGTAACTTTGTCTTCAGTTCCTAAACTGAAGATATTTCTTATTTTTCTGTAGGTAATTTACGACAATTCAAACATTTCGCAATTTTCGCGTAGAAGCACCATAGTATATAGAATTTAGACTGCTTTTAAAATCAAAAGCAATGACTGAAATTTCCCGTTGCCGCCGTTTTCTCAAACAGAAAAACATGAATCGTAAAAGAAAAGTAATTTCGATTTTGAAACGACATTTCTTGATACTGGTTTGATCTAAAGTGACAGTCTTGAAATTCCTGCAGTTTCCTGCAGTTCGAAACTCGGCAAGAAAACGGAACCGCGAATCCCTGAAAACGTATTTCGATTTTGAGACTAAGTGACAGGTTTATCATGATTGCTACTTGGAATAACATTTTAGAACAACGTTACTTTTCACACACACTTTTCTCCAGGGCATAAAAGTCGTGTATCCATTTGTGTTTATTTTATCTGAGCCCGTTTTTCAAAGCGCGTACGTTTATATTTATCATACTAATCCGGACTCAACGGAACTCAGAATTTCAAATGAAGGTTTCGGTAAATTAGTCCTTTTCTCCTTGAGTTTTAAAATTGGCTAAATTCAAACCTAAAAGTAAATTTAACGGTCAAAAACGCTTTGTAGAGTGAGAAAGTAAACCCTTGATTAACGTTCATTCCCACTGATTCTGATTAGCGTAAACCGGCTTTTCAACAACCGGATCCTGAGGTATAAGCCTTTATTCACTAAATACGTAACCTTTCCTTGAACAACCAAGGCCTGATTCAATGTCATAGTCACCAACCAACCAGGTTTACTTTTTTTTTAGATATGGTTCAAGAACAGGCGAGTAAAGTGGAGAAACGAGATGCGTAAGTGGGAGTCCGTGAAGAATAAACCCGTTACAGAAAATTTGTGCAACAACATGTCTCAGCCAGCTAGTTCAGCCAATCATCGTAGCCTGCTGACACTAACTGCTAACTTGCACAGCGAAGCACAAAATACACAACCGTCGGCTATGGTGTCAACCATGTGCCAGGGCGCAAAAGTGTACAGGTTATGCGGCTACACTGAGATAGGAATGTCTGCAGCAGCCAACAGTTTAGACAGTGCCGAAAGAACCCCTGCATCCCATGTAACTTGGAGCTTCTCCCGGTCTCAGTCCCAGTTAGCAGCTTTCACTGAGACTGAAGCTGTGTTGAATAAGCCAGGCATGATAAGTCAACGACAACACACGGCACATTCCAGTGTTTCCTGGATAGACAACTTTCCTGATCCGAAAAATAGTTTTCAGTCTACAGCACCATGGACAGCCACAGCAGGTCACGTGTCGGATGGCATCCAGACGCTTCAATCAGGTGTTCCGCTGTCTACAGCCCCATGGATGTCTTCATTAAGTCACCTGCCAGATACAAACCTTAAGCAGGTCAAGGGTGGTACACCTCAGATGGATCAGTCGGGTGGTTCTCTGTCCATAGCCACAACAGGTCACGTGTCGGATGGCAACCAAAAGCTGGCTTTGGGTATTACATCTCAGATATCACTGCAGGATTGGGAAGTTGAAGCTCGACTCAACGATCTGATGGATATTATTGCCAGAGATGGATTCATAGCGAGTCCTGAGCTCAACTCTCCTCGGTAATGTTATCACTGTAGCTTAGTCCCTTAAGAAAATATGTCGAGCAAACACTTGTCATTTATTATTTATTTATTTATTCATTTACTTATTTATTTATTTTAGCCTTTTCCTGTTGCACAGCAGGAATGTAAATAGTATCTGATTCCTCAAATTTGTCAAATAAAACCGGGTTTTCTTTTAACTGCTTTGTATGTTACTGCTTAAGTGTCCCTCCTTAACTCTAACTCTCTCCTCCCCCGATCCCTGTCCTCCATCCCATCCCCACCCTGCTAAGCGTCTCTGTATAAGAGTGACTTCCCAACCGAGGAGGAAGCAACTTAAAATTGTAGGTTTGTTCAGAGCTTAAGACTTCAAACTGGGTGCCGACGGAAATCAAACCCATGACCTTCCGAACACCTGTTTTATGCTCTGGAGGAAAGCTTCGTCATTTAGTAAGCCTTTTCCTTTACGGTCTTATTTCAAATTTATTTCATGTAATACGCCCGGGTTGCGCCATCAGCTGCAAATGTCCACTGGTAAGCTAAATGAGTTTACTGGGGTGAGAGTTTGAAAATTAAAGAAATAGGAAAGGCTCTACACAAACATCATGATCATGGGCAAGGGATTCGACTCCTCGGTGGTCTTTTTTACTGAATACATCCCATTTACAGCAAAGATCCACAAAAGCGCTATCTCTGCCTCACGGTTTGGTCAGAGTGTTACGCATTGGCATTGAATTAAAATTTATTGTGCCATTGCCATCCATGGGCAGCTGTTTCGTCTTTGTTAGGACTCACAATTATGAGCATGGCATATAGCGACAACTGCCTCCCATTCTAGCGATCTAAGAGCTATCTACATCTCCATAAGCATTGCCAAGGATTGCTCTGTCATCCCCAACCACTTCTACCACAAGTCACCGGTGTGGAGCAGAGGTTTTCCTCTGCCGCATTGATTATGGTACGCTGATGAGTTCTAACAAGAACGAAACAACAGTTGCTAGTTCTTGATGACCCTTGACTAGACAAAAGTGTAACTTGAATTTTTAAGGATTTCCTTAGAAATGTTAGTGATTATTGAGTCTGGTAAATGGTGATATCGAAAGCTGCTTTTTGTAAATAAGATAATTGACTGGAATACTCTTTGAAATCTAACTGATTCAACTGTTCAGCAGGGCTACTGGGCTTTCGATTGCTCACACTCCACGAGTAATTTGGCTGTGTAGAAGTTGAGTTAATAGGTTTGACAGTTTTTTAACTTAAGCTTACCTTTGAGTAAGGGTTGACAGATACCAGTTTGACAAGTCAATCCGATACTAGTTCGACATTTACCGATATTTGGAATTTTTTCGCTTAGACATTCAATATCGATGTTATATCGTCAGACTCAAGGTTCATATCGCGAAGTCATCATTTAAGATGGAGTCAAGGCTTAAAAGAGAAGAAAACACGCACCAAAAAGCGCTATTGTAAATCAGTGGCGTAAAAACAAACAGCTAAAATTTTGGATTTTGTACAAGAACGCAATCAAGCGTTTGTGCTTGAAAGGAATCCGCTCCATAGAGACAAAAATGTACTCCATGTGGTCTCGCGAGCAGTAATGAACAGCTTCAAAATCACTGTAATATTGCGCCCAAGTATCCATAGTTTTCGGCAAACACAAACACATGTGGTCTCGCGAGCAGTAACGAACAGCTTCAAAATCACTGTAATATTGCGCGCTAGTATCCATAGTTTTCGGCAAACACAAATAGTGATACCGGCTTGCCTTTTTTCGAACTGAAGCTTACCTTACAAAGTGTTATTTGCACTGCAACATTTACAAAACGCTACATGTTGCTAATGGTATGATGAGTAGAGCGACTTTACTTGTGACAAGCTGAATACGATGCACTTACCATCCCGGGGGGTACTCCACATAGGGGGCTACGGGGGGGAGGTTCTGTCCGAAAGTCATGCCTCCATTTTGCGCTCACAGAATACGATAGGGTACTTTGTTATTTTGGTATTTTAAGGGGTCGCCGAAGGATATCTTAAAGTGAAAAGGGCAGCACCTAAATCCCACATACCCGTTCTGCGAAAGACCCGCTTATTACGGGGCAGTTTTCTTGGTTCCGAGCAAACACTCCATGCATGGGACACTTTTTCTAGTCCGCCATGCACCCTGCATCTTGATTCAGAAACATGTTTTCCTCCCGAGCATAATCTTAATATAGAATTCCCTGCTTTAAATCTCTTCCTCCGTAATTATTAATAATTATGATAATTTATTACTTCTAGAGCGCTAT
>Ga0126336_10000363_pt1 | contig 17400 bp, 7 predicted proteins | sample SidCmetagenome_FD_92530 | JGI IMG/M metagenome (GOLD analysis project Ga0126336, IMG submission 92530) | Coral microbial communities from El Islote,Puerto Morelos, Mexico - Siderastrea C C metagenome | ecosystem: Host-associated > Invertebrates > Cnidaria > Coral | place: El Islote,Puerto... | reverse complement strand
GGTTCATGCTTTTAGCTGTACGTACATCGAGTTATGGATGCACTTGGGAAGTTTGGAGAGCACTCAAGAAGCTAGAGTTGCTCTCGGCTGCGCCTCGAGCAACTCTTACGCTTCTCTCGTGCTGTCCAAACTTCCCGCGTGCATCCATAACTCGATGTACGCACGCTAAGCATGAACCAATTGTTAAATAATTAATTCAGCGACTTATGTCCAACAAGCTCAAGTTTGGTAATCGTGGCCATATTTTTCTTAGCAAAACTTTTCCTTGTGTACTTATTGACCTGGCCTGTGAGTAAAAGTGAAGAGGAGTAGACTTTGTTTTGATACGAACCTTCCTGCTTTTTACATGCAAATCCTGATGCTCTATATTTTATGCTAACAAGACTGATCTCCACCATCTACATAAGTAGGAGGACATCACTTGGCGGCGTTCTATTGGAAGTTAACTCTAGCCTCGCTCTCACTCAGTGGCTTGACAACTGATCATAACAATTGTATAATGGGATATTGCGCCACCTAGTAACGTACTTCAAATAAAAAGTACCAAAAAATTGAATAACCCTCAAATATTATTTTAAATAATCCTTTTTCTTTACCCTTTTTTTGCAGTTTTGACTGCCCTTGTGATTGTATCCTTGCTTCAGTTTCCGCTTCAGATTGCCATGATAGTTATGGGTAAGTTTATCCAATAGACTGGGATCCAAGATGCTATAAGGCGGTTATGTAATAAGGACCAGGGGTCTCTGCTTTTTTGTCCGTGTGGTTAAATCTAATGACTTACCTCTTCATTAAGACAAGAAATGCTCCTATAACACCAAGAGGAAGATGTCCGGGAGATATTGTTCCTCGATTCTTGTTCTTGATTATTCCGATTTCTGTCCGCCGTCAAGAAGACTCTCGTCAAGGCACTCGTCTAATAGTTCTGGGCAGCAGTGAGAGTTCTACGAGGAGAGTCCTTCTCCCTTCTTCTTCTTTTTGATTTGGAAATAGTTGAATATACTAAACACAAAAACAAACAAGCATACACACAAAGAAGGAAAGCAGCGTAGCCGAAGTAGATCAACTTTACTTTATTTAGCCTATCATTCTTTGGTTTTTGATGTACCAAGTGTAAGATTAGCTGCCAGTGGGACCCCTCCCATCACAAATTCCTGGGTCCGCCTTGGGCACCAGTTTGGCAAATTTGTCACAAACTCTTCCATTTTTTATAGCGGAGCACCATTGCTAAGCAAAATTGGTAACCTATCGATCCGAGAAATTTTGTTGTGACGTCAGTAACGCCCACCCGTACAGACTCTGGGGGAGGGGGAGAGGAGTCCCAAGACAACCCGACGGGGGAGTGTAGAATGCGCGGTGCTTTTGGGCAACCGGCGTTTTTCTTGGCGGAAAATCGCATGACCATCTTTGCTTTTGAAAAAGAGGATTTTTAAAAGCTTAGTTTGTTTAACGAAACGATTCATTTCGACAGAGGTGAAGTTTAGAACTTGAAAAAATATCAAATATCTAAAAACGGAAAGAAAAGTTCGAAAAGAATACTCAGGTGTCTTTTTGCTGGAAGGCAAAAAGTTCAAGTCACGAAATTTGCCTTCGAGGACTTCAACTTTGTTGTCGCTTCTGCATTTGGTAGCAGTCCCGATGCCAAATATAGCAGAGGTACTGCTTCCTCTTTTTTGTTCTGTCCGCATCCATGGTTTTTGCGGCGGCCCGAACACATTTTCCCAGGAAAAACACTAGCATGCCCACGTCGATCGATCGGCATCTTGTCACGGGAAAAGAATTTATTAGTAAAATTAACTTCTCCAAGTAGTGTGAGTGTGCGTGGCCTAGTGATATTCGTCCTGGCATGCAATGCCGGCGACCCGGGTTCGATACTCAGAGGGGACATGAATTTTTTCTTTTCTTTTTTTAACGACTTCAGCGAATGAGAGTATTTTCACAAACTAGTAAGTAACAGCAAAAAAATGTGGAGCTCCGCTTTTAGGCTTAGCTTAATCTATATATTGTTAGAACATGGTCACACCCACTCAGCCAATCAGTGTTTAGTATTTCGATGCACTATATTCCATAAACTGTCTTAAATTATGTTAAGTGAAAACATCGTAAACAAAATAGCAACGTGACCAAAAAAATTAAAATGCAAAACACAATCTGCACGCACACGTGGGTGTCACCATGTTCTAAGACGGTTAGACAATGAACGCTCGTGTCCTATGGGATATGGCGTCCCTCGCAAGATAGAATGCCACTCGGCCTGCGGCCTCGTGCCAATTTACCTTTGCTCGGGACACTATATCCCATAGAACACTTTTAAGAACACTCGCGTTCGTTGTCTAACCCTTACGTGTACTATTGATGCAAATAGTGGGGAAGCGGTGGTGTGGTGGTTAGCGCGTTGGCTTTATGATCTGAAGGTCGGTGATTCAAGGCTCAGTCCCTGCCACCGTGTTGTATCCTTAGACAAGAAACTTTACCCCACATCGTCTCTCTCCACTCAAGTGTATAAAACTATTTTGTATGATGGGTACCGGCCACATACTGCTGGGGGGAACCCTCTGATGGACTAGCATCCCATCTAGGGGAGGGGGTGACAATACCCTCAGTTGCTTCATGCTACAGAAACCGGGATAAGCTCCGGCCGTGTGGGTCTCCTTGGCTCGTGTGCGACCTTACCTTACGGTATAGGCAATCGAACGTTCGGAAACAGAATACAATCAAGCTCAATCAATCCGTGGATTGAATTCGATTGAAATTCAGTTCGATTGGGTTAGATTGCCTATACTGGGACCTTGCCAATGATGCTCTCTCGGTAATGGGCTCCTGTCTCGGCACACTACAGAAACTAATTAAGGTCCGGCCGTGCGGGCCATGGTGTCATAAGCTTTAAGTCGACAATGGTCACACCTGATTCAACGTATTACTAGCCCACCGTAAAAGAAATAAGCTTGCAGGACTTTTCCCCGTGACATTTTTTTTTATAATCTCTTGGCAGGTGCTAAATATGAGGATGATTGCCCTGTTGAAAACATGATCCCCATTTACTTGATTGTGGCTGGTGCAACTGGTATCGCTGCAAACTGCTGTAACTGTGGTATCAAATATACAGAAAGCGGAGACGGAGAAGAGAAACAAATAAACCCACTTCAGGCTGTAGTGCAGCCGTTTCTCTTTGCTTGGTTCATTTGTGGAAACGTGTGGATTTACAAAAACTACGAGCCTAACTACAACGATCCCACCAGCCCCAACTACTGCGACAAGACCCTGTACCTGTTTGCCTTCTGGGTCACGACTTCTTACTACATCGTATTTGGTGCCGTGTTAATTATAATCTGCTTGGTGGGCCTTTGTATGGGGGCTGCGGCCTGAACCAACAAACGTACGCGGGAAAGAAAAAACGAAACGACAGACAGGCGAAGGGACGAACAGACGGACGACGGACGAACGAATTAAAGATCAATTAAATCAGCAAAAGAAGGAACGAAATAAGAAAACGAACAGAAGGACGGACCAACGAACGGATGGACGAAAGGACGGACGGGCGGAGGGCTAACGGACGAACGAAAGAAACATAAAGGAACGAACGAACGCAGAATAGAACTAACAAGGAGACAGAAAGCAAAAACGACTGAGTGATGAAAGAAAGGACAACCAAACTGACACAAATCAAACAGACAAACGAACGAATCAATAATAAGAGGGATATAAGGAATCGACGATTATTTTTCTCAATGTAATATGCCTTTTAAACTAAACTTAAATGTATGATAAAACGACAAAGGTATATGTAGAATACATCACTATCCTATGTAACATTGTCAAAACTTTTTACTAGAATTATATTCAGCATCGACTTTAGAACAAATTTTATAAACCGCTTGTAATAAATAAACATCTAAACAATAATCAAGTTTGAATTGCATTAACGGATCGGAATAAATGCCCACTTTTAGAGGAACAATTTTAAGTGGAATTTTATGACTTATGAAGAATCATTTTTTTGATTGACGTGTTTTGGAGGGCAGGAGAGAAGGCAGTTATGTTATGTCATTTGATCTGAGAGCAGTTGAATCTCAGTTGAATATTTATAGAATCTCAATCTGAAGTGATCAGCCACATGAAATCTCGTTTGAATCAGTTCTCAGCCAAACACTGTACTTAGAATTACCGCATAAGCGAGCATTTTCCTCCTGTTTCATTTATTTTGTAGTGGAGTGCTGTATTTCTGGGATCTCTCGCAAGTGCTCATCTTCATAAATTCGGTTTGCAACAGTCCTCAATCACACATTGTACATGTTTTTCCTTTGTGGGCGTGGATCAAATGCACAGCCATATACAGGTCCTTGGCACGATAAATAATGTACGAACGCAGAATAGAACTAACAAGGAGTCAGAAAGCAAAAACGACTGAGCGAGGAAAGGAAGGACAAGTGAACAGACGTGTAATGTCGTTAATTATGATGGTTCATCACGTGTACTTAGGTCACGTGGTCGGGCAGTAAAAATATACAGTTGCTTTTCACGGACAAGCAGGGCGTTGTGACTTATTCGTTTGGGCCGATAGTACAAGATACAAAACAAACAAATAAACGAACGAATCAATAATCAGAGGAATATAAGGAGTCGACGATTCTTTTTTCTCAATGCAGTATGCTTTTTAAACTAACCGGGAGCACATTGAATGTGCGATAAAAGCAACATATGTAGAATAGATGACTATCCTATGTATGTAACATTAAGAAGCAGTTGTCAAAACTTTGTACGACATTATCTTCAGCATCGACTCTAGAACAATACAGAAAAACCAAAAATAACTATTTATTATTTATTGGTGGCCACTTTAAATGGCCACCGTGCTAAATATTCAACCACTTAAATAATTTTTTTTAGGGGGGGGGCGGTAAATGCTAAGCCGTGCAGTAAGGCCTTGTATTTGCGCCTTGTGAGTGTTTGTGTGGGAATGCCGACTCAAGAATTTTTCGGAATGCCGAAAAAAAGATCGAGAATCTTGATCCGGTACAGCTACCAGGTTGAACTGGCACCTGTGTGATTTATATCGATCGATATGAGATATTGGAAAGGTATCATGTAAACAGGCATAGACCCAAAAAACGGGATGACCTAAGGCCGAAGATACTAGTTCTTTTTAGATAAAACTCAAATCGCCATAAAATTGGTTTAGGTTAAACGTGATATAAGGTTTTCACCTCGTTCCGGAAGGAACGTGTAACCAATACGCCCCCCCCCCCCCCTTCCTGTTAGCTCCCAACTTACTTCAGATCTTTTAAGATGAAAACATATAAATTATATCAACATCCTTGCATTGTTCAGTGGTCTTCAAGACACTCCTTTATTTAATCATACTGTTATTTTTACCCCCTTTCAAAACCAACTTAGAACGTGCCATATTGGCAACGGGTATCTGACGGGTCTATTATCCTCAATGACCTCAATGCCCTTTATACGCAAATTACTGAAACCTCTTCGACACGTAATAGCCAGTCTAAACATCTTCGGCTTTATTTTTTTACCATGACAAAAAAAATTACTGTTGGCTTGGTAAATGCTAAGCCGTGTAGAAAGGCCTTGTATTTGTACCTTGTGAGTTTTTGTCCCAATCCCGGAGATCGAGAATCCTGATCCGGTGCAGCTACCAGAGTGAACTCGCACCGGCCGGTTGTGATTCTTACTGATATGTGATTTTATACAGGTGACATGTCAAAGGGCAAAAACCCACGGAACCAGCCATGAAGAGAAGGACTCGGGATGAACTCGATCCGATAATACTATTTCCTTTTCGAATAAAACTCATAGAAATGGTCTAGGTAAACGGGGTCCAAAGTTTTCATCTCGTACCGGAAGGAAAGTCCCACCAACAAGTCCCCTTCCTGTTAGCTCCAGACTTACTTCAGATTCTTTTAAGATGAAAACACATAAATTATACCAACATCCTTGTGTTATTCAGTGGTCTTCAATACACTTCTTTATTTAATTATACTTTTATTTTATATCCGTTCAAAAGCAACTGAGAACGCAACATATTGGCAACGAGTATTATCCTCAATGACCTCGATGCCCTTCATACGCAGATTAAAATTCACCAAAAAGAAACAAATTTATTGTTTGCTTGGTAAATGCTAAGACGTGATGGCCTTGAATAACTGAAAAGGTTTCCAGAAAGAGACAGAACGAAATAAAATAAGCCATTGTAGTTCTGGGGGGGGGGGCACTCCCATATAAAAGTGACGGGGGTGATCGTCGTACCCCTTAGAGTTCTAAAATCGAAGCTAGATTATTACAGTCAAAGTTATGGCGGTAGCTTGGGTACCTAGCTAGAGTATTTTAAAAACTGAAAAAAAGTTAGTGCATTGTTTTAGAGTTGGTACCTCTTAGGGGTAAAATTTATGCGAGCCACACCTACAAAACAGAATAGAACTCTTGTATGATGGCGTCATTTGCCTATAACTACCAGAATCCTTCAGTTTGTTCTTTTCTTGTACAAATTATTGCTATTGTTGTTTAAACCTCACTGGGATTGCAAATATTAAAAACAAAGGAAAAACGAAATGAATTCTGGTAGTTGTAATCAAATGACACCATCGTGTAAGTGTCCTATTTTGGTACCCCCCCAAAATTTACAGCGATTACACCCGTCACTTTACATGGGAGTCTGTTATTATTATCATAAGTTAGGACTACACTGTTGGTCTCTATTAAGGTCTGTGTTATAACAATGGGAAGTACTAGTACTTGTAAGTCTCCGCATTCACGGCTAGAATTTTTTTAAAGCGTTTGAGTTTGTTTGCGTATTGTCCAGATATGCAATATTTTTGGAATCTTTGACAAAGCTCTGTTTCATCTAATAGCTTTGTTCGCCTTGAACAACATTTTACGAGTTACAGCTGTAGCCATTTTGAACTTTACTCAGCTAAACACCTTGATGAACCAATCCTCCAGAACTGTGTTTGTCTTTTCCAAGCTGACACTTTTGGTATTTTTCATGAAAGAATCTTTTAACCTTTGTGATCTCTCTTCTGGGATTCACCATGAAAATTGAAGATTTTAATAAAGACGAAATGGTTAACTTTACCACTTTGCAGGTAATGTACAGTCCACTACATAACTTAAGTTTTTAAGTTTTTAATTCTAAAATAATGGCTTTTTTCCGGCTAAAACTATTTTCTAACGATAAAAATCTACTTTCGAGCTGTTACAATTCTTTTCCTTAGTAAAAGTTAGAGAAGCAATTTACTTCATAGAAGAAATGTAGAAGACCTCTCAGTTATCTTTAGAGAAATCTACAAAGTCGAGAAATCAAGCAAAAATGCTTGATTGTTTATACGGTACCAAAATTTGCTACAAAGTTTGCTAATAATACGTTGGGCCAAAAGTTGGGACTGTTTCAACAGGTCTTTGCACTTTGTTGAAAGTGGTTGATTTATTAATCTTGAAGATTTGCGTATCTTGGTGCCTTGAACAGCTTGTTTTTTAAAAGATGCTGCATTTTCGGACATTGAATTAAAAGGTTACCAGTCTTTTCATTGCTTTGTTTCAAATTCTTTGAATGATCATCCGAGAAAGACTTCTGGCGACGTCATTGTTTGTCAGCCGTTTTAAATTCCAGAATTGACCTGCTTGTGACGTCACGATAGCCATGATCATCTCCCGCTCGACTCCTATAGGGGCGATTGACAAGTTCACCAGCCCCCACCCCCGGTTTTATCCACAGACCGAAAAGTTAGGGGCACCTTGCACGGCATAATTAACTGCAACCACAGGAAAGCACTGATCAATAGCTATCACTGGAATGGGCACCCTTCAGGATCTTTAGGATTACCGATTCAAGGAATCAAAAGTTGGACTGAATCACCTTGTACAAGTAGAAAGCCCGTGTCGAAAATTGATTTAAAATACATTCAGTGTTATAAAGTATATTTGTCCCATTACAGTTTGACAAACGAGGTCCGAGTTATGCCGAGATCAAAATTATAAAGGAAATAACCTAAAGAGAAAGAAAATTTACTAGGCGAGTTAGAGGTTCGAGTTAATGAGAGTAAAATTATAGTACTGTATAGAGCAATCCAGGGGAAATTAATTTTGGTTCGAGTTAGCACGAGCTTCGAGGAAACGAAGGTTTGAGTTACGGGAGCTGTAAACAGGAAGATATAACTAGCGTTTTTACCTGGGCTGTCCTAGTAAAATCAGTCTGCAGTAAGCTGACTCATACAGAACGTCAGTCATACAGTCAGTCAAGCAATTAGTCAGCCATGCATTCACTCAAGCAATTAGCCAGTCACGTAGTCACTTGAGCGATTAGTCAGTCGTGCGTCAATCAGTAAGTAAGTTGGTCGGGTTGTTCGTTCGCCTGTTTGTTATTAGGTTTGTTGGCATTTTTTTTCAGTTAGTCAGTCAGTCAGTCAGTCAGGCAGCTAGCTTTCACTTTTTGGCAAGACCATAACAGAGGAACAGAATTATACTGCGCCTTCAACCAGCAACTAAGGAAAGGGCCTGAAAACCGCTAAAATGTGTCAGTTATTAAACAAAGTAAAAATACTTTCGATGGTGTAATCACTATATTTAGCACAATATTTGGCCTCGTAAATTACAGTATAGGCATCAACTCCAGTAGGCCAAACAGTCAACTGCTTAACCAGCTGAGCTGTGTTGTATAAACTTTTTTTTACCTAAAAGCAGAGGAAAGAAAAACAAAAAGCCCACGAGAGGTAAGTGATAATGGATTGCAGCAGCTGCACTTCATTTTAGCAATCTGAGAATTTTAATACCGGATTTAGCTCCCAACCTAAATCTGCTACTCATCAGTAATGAAGTGTGCTACGTATTTTTTCTTCGGGAACTACATCTTATAAGAAGAGTCGGTCCCACTGCTTCAATATAACTTGCGTAAAGTTTATTAAAGCATTTTATCATACGGAATAAACCGGTTCATGTTGAAAATGAGCATTCTAACTGGCTAGCTGAGGCGTCCAAAATCAGTGTGCCATGCGACTCGACAACCAAGATGCGTCATTCTCCATTACTATGACTTCACAGAGTTATATTGTCAGATATATTTGCCAATTGAAAACGTATGATTATTTCGTATCAGTCCACATTCAATTCGTACTACGTTGCCGCTAGGCAGGACATTTTTTTTTTCTGTCGCGTAATGACTACATAAGTAAAATTGAACTTTTTAAGAAATTACCATGAAGTAGGCCTTACGTCAAATGCTTGTTATTCTTAACAAAATTCCTTGCAAGCCTTTGGTACATTCGTATTGTTTAGAGTGGGATTTTTTAACCTAGCTGCTCGTGCAGTTGGTGTTGAAAGTTGACATTGTTATTGAACTGTTTATATTTATTCATTGAACTGTTAATTATTCTTACGTCACAGCCTCGATTGCATGTAGGCTGGCATCTTCGCCTCGTGGTTCTTTCACTGCGACCGTCGTGTTTAGTTTTGTTGCTTGATAGTTTTTCTGTTCAGACAACTGTAGATCTTTGCGAAACCAAGGCCAATTAAATAGGGCAAAAACCAACAGTTGGAGAGTTCAGTCTTAAAGTATGACACAGCTGGTTTTACACGGTCTCAAAGCGACAGTCTTTCGACATGGTGTCTGCATAAGTTGCAACCAGGCCTAAATCGACGATGGAAGCACAACTGATTTCTTTGCATTCATAATCAATTTTTTGGGTGATGGCCATTGATTTATTTATCTTTAAACTAAAAGGGGGGAATATCAAGAAGTCATTCCTTGAATGATGAAGTGACTCTTTCACCGCATGTCCAATTTTTTGTACTGCCCGTAAATTAGGAACCGTGCAAGGTCAACATTACTCTTCAGCCATTTAAGGCTAACTGACGTTTTATTTTTAATTTGTCGTTTACTCTACCAATAACCAGAAAACCATTCCAATCTGTCAGTATTAATGGTCTTTCAGTTGTTCGACAGCATGTCGAAAGATAGGCGCTGTTCTTTTCTCGGCCTATAATATTCTCGTAAAACAAATACCGAAATTTCGTTAGATGTAAAAAGTGGTGGATCAAGCATCCCTGGGGCAAATGTAGATTACAGGGCCGTACAGTTTGCAATATATTTCCAAAGGATTTTGGCTGCACTCATTGAATTTTTTGAAGGTAGTGACGGATACAAAATTTCCATTCAACAACGTTCAACACTGTTGAATTTGATGGTCGAATCGCCGCAACAATGTTAGACGTAGTTTAATGAAAAAGTTCCGTCCGTTGGTCCGAGGTCTAAAACAAGCATCAATAGGAAATGAAATTTCTCTTTACATTACCACTACTTGTTCAAACATTCAAGTAATGAGAATGCAGAAATTGATCACCAAGGATGAGAGGTCTTGATATTTAGAAAAATTCTCCTTACTAGTTCCATAAGAAATATATGAAGAACAGTAAGGAGAATATGCATTTTATATCAGGGCTTAAAGGGTAAAAAAAGGCCAGAAAACCACGCTAGCTATAGGATTCCAAGGCAACTTGGTAATTCAGCTCCTTACTAACACTGAAGGACGTTTCTACCAAAACAAAGCTGTGCCTCACTTAAAGGACACGTCGGGCCTTGTCAAAAGAACGCAACATATTACAAAATGTCCATTCATTTTGCGAATAAATACCATAATAGGCCAAAAACAGCATCACATCAATCAGGCGTGCAAGATCAGAAATTCCAGACCAGAACCAGCAAATCTGACGTTTAATATTTTTACGTCAGCAGGCCAGTGACCAGTGTATACACATAAAGAGGTATACAGGAAGACAATCAAAATCAAACTGATGTCTCTCTCGGTTTCCCTGGGCACAAGTAAGATCTTTACTTTAAACAGTTAGATTAGTTCGCGATATCATGTTTGATCATGTGATTGAAGTACCTCAGTGAAGATCACCCGAAATTTACAGATTACCAACTGCCGAGGTCACCTCTAGTCGCCCGAATAATTCTGAACACCAATCGAAGTCTTCTGACAACAGTCCGAAGACCTCTGGAATTTGATGAAAGAGCTCCGAAGATTTTTTAACGCTTTTTTGCAAAGAATTGCAAATATTTCGGAAAGTCTTCGGAAGATCAATCGACAATTTCCAAATTGCTTAAGTGGCTACAGAATCTTACCTTTTCGCCAAGTCAAATGAAAATTAGATAACCAAGTGAAAGCTCGAAAGCAAAGCAAGTTTCTTCATCGATGGAAAGTTCGCTTAGTGCCAGATCGAACCGTTTGGTTAAGGAAATACAAAACGCGCGGTACTCCTACACAATTGTCTACAAGAGTGGTTTTAAATTCCACCTGATCACATGCAGATTACAAAAAGGGGGCAAGAATAGTCTTTTATTGGATACGGATTTTTTTTTTGCTGATTAGAACTTTTATAGATGATAGCCAAGTGTTATTATTATTCACTGTTGTCACTATCTTAATTGTGATTGGTTAGAGGCACACTGCTAATTCCGGCTGCACTAATTTCGTTACGTTATTCCTACAGACAATTGCTTAAATGCATGTAGAAGTGACGTCATTTTGCTGACAACAGTAACACGCAAAAGCTTTGCAGAGACGTAAGCTTTTCAAATAACTTTTTTACAAAGAGTTGAGTCAAACTGAAATTGTATTCAGTCAAAATTTAAACAAATTTTGTAGACTGAGTTTTGTGAAACCTTACTTGAAACTTTTAGGCGTGAAACGAAGTCTAACTTAGACCGTGGTTTAAGGCAACAAATAAACTGCTACATCTGTTTACAAGTGAGTTATTTATAAGAAATACATGTTGTAGTAGTCTGTGCTACGTGCCTGCTGGACATTTATTATGGTAACGAAGGCTTACATATTTGAATATGCCAGGTTGAAATCGATTTAGACCGTGGTTTTGTTAAACCTTGTCTAAACTTTGTTTAAATAACCGGCCCTTAGAGGAAGCAAAAGGTTGTAAGCTGAAAAATAACGTTGCTTACGAGTTGATGTGTCACTGGGTTTTAGTTTCTTCTTTAGAAACTTTCAAGAAGGTACAAAATAAATCAATTATTGGATTCGGTTTTCGCATGGTACCGAGCACTATCAACAACAACAACAACAACAACAACAAGCTTTATTTGCATGACTATAAGTACATACAGTATTGCAAAAGCGTAAAACTTAACTAAAGCGAAACTTATACCAATCATAATCATGTAATAGGGAAAAAAGCAATTATGTATGCGTTACATTACTTTCATTCAATAGAAGATTATTTCGTAAAGATAAGCATCTCAAAATGAACTTCATCAGTTGAGTATTTAAATAATAATTATCAGAATTCATTAATTTTTTGGTGGCTTGCATAGGAGGTAATTGTATTATGTTTGGTATTTGGTTCTCTATTTTTTTGTAAAATGTATCTCTAAAACTACAGTATTTAGTACAATGGAAAAGTAAATGAAGTTCATCTTCAATTTGGTTTGATTTACACGTAGGGCAGAGTCTATTATCCCTTGGGATTTGATCATATGTGCCAGTTTCGATCAATAATTTATGATTACATACCTATTCTATCAAAGCCGGGTTTGTGTTATCCACCTCAGTCGTCATGCCTAACCTCATCCAATAATTAATTGTCTCATTGAAGACTTAAGATCAGCTGACCGTTGAGTTTCCATTCATCACGCCTTGATATTGCGTTCTTCCTTTCACGGTAACAATTACTTTAAAATTATTCGACGAACATGCGTTAGAAAGCGGTTTTAATTAATTCAGAGAGTCATTTCCAACTAGCTCAAGTTTGGTAATCGCTGCCATATTTTTCTTGGCAAAACGTTTCCTTCGGAAACTTTACATCCAACGAAAAGCAGGTTTTTTTGCCAACGAGAAAGATAGAAATTCGATAACCGAGATTGAGAACTTAATAAATCTCAATAGCCTATTCTATAGTCTTGTACTTATTTACCAGGCCCAAGAGAAACTTATTTCAAATAAAACTACCAAAAAAAATTGAAAAATGTTCAAAAACTATTTTAAATAATCCTGTTTCTTTACCTTTTTTGCAGTTTTGACTATCATCATCATCTATCCAACAAGCTTTCAGACGATTATGTAATAACGACCAGGGTTTCTGCTTTTTTGTCGGTGTGGTTAAATCTTAAGACTGACCCCTTCACACAAGGACAAGAAATGCTCCTTTAACACCAAGAGGGAGATGCCCGGGAGATATTGTCCCTAGATTCTTGTCTTGATTATTCCGAATTCTGACCGCCGTCAATAAGACTCTCGTCAAGACACTCGACTAATAGTTTGGGGCAGCAGTGAGAGTTCTACGAGGAGAATCCTTATCCCTTCTTCTTCTTTTTGATTCTGAAATAGTTGAATATATTAAAAACAAAAACAAACAAACAAATAGATAAAGAAGGAAAACAGCGTAGCCGAAGTAGATCAACTTTACTGAGACACTCTCTAATAGTTTTGGCCTGCAGTGAGAGTTCTATGGGGATATTCCTTTTCCAACCTTCTTCTTTTTGATTATGAAGTAGTTAAATACATTAAAAACAAAAACAAATAAACAAATAGACAAAGAAGGAAAACAGTGTAGACAAGTAGATCAACCGAAATTTTATTTGTTTATTTATTTGCTTCTTTGTTTTGTTTTGTTTGTTTATTTGTTTATTTAACCAATCATTCTGCGGCTAATTCAGCGTATTACTAGCTCACCGTATAGGAAATAAGCTTACAGGACTTTTCCCGTGACATTTTTGATCATCTCTTGGCAGGTGCTAAATATAAGGATGAGTGCCCTATGGAAAACATGATCCATATTTACTTGATTGTGATGGGAGCAGCTGGTATCGTCGCAAACTGCTGCATATGTGGTATTCAATATACACGAAGCGGAGACGGAGAAGAGACACAAATGAGCCCACTTCAGGTTTTAGTGCAGCTGTTTCTCTTAGCTTGGTTCATATGTGGAAACGTGTGGGTTTACAAAAACTAAGAGCCGAACTACAGAGACCCTGGCAGCTCCGACTTCTGTTACAAGACCCTGTTCCTGTTTGCATTCTGGTTCACTACTTCTAACTACATCATAATGAGTGCCGTGTATATTATATCGTGCTTTGTGGGCTTTTATTTGGGGGCTGCGGCCTGAACGAACAAATGTACGTGTGAAAACGAAAGACGAACGAACGGACGGAGGGCCGAATAAAACTAACAAGGAGTCAGAAAGCAAAAACCAATGAGTGATAAAAGGAAGGACACGCGAACAGACTTAAAACAAACAGAAAACGAACGAATCAGTTATAAGGAATCGACTCCTGGGAGGGGAAGGGGGTACTTGGGTCAATTCTTGCTGGGTATGAGCTGCTGGCTTCCCAGAGCCCCTACCCCATTATATTCTATTATTTGGCCAACTATAGACCCCATCTTTATTGTCACGTTTATGTGAATGTGCAACTAGTTAATGTTTAAGTTGTGATTTGAAGAACCCCTATTGTTGAATATTAAAACAACAACACTAAATAATACGGTATCAATTTTATTTTTACCGGGCATCTTCTCAAGTTTTTCATTACGAAAAATTCCTAAATCCCGAAAGCCCCAAATCCCGAAAATGTGCGACCCCATTCTGTGAAAATACCGGTGTTTTTCCTGGCAAAATGTGTTCGGACCGCCGCAAAAACCACGGTTGTGGACAGAAAAAACCAGAAAGCACTAGCCCTGCTATATTTGGCGTCGAGACCGCTGCGAAATGCTGCGAACTCAAGCGGTGTGCCGACCGAGCAGAACCGACAACATAGATAAAGTTCTAAGGCAAACTGAACTGTTCGCCTGAATTTTTTCGCTTAAATTGAACTTTTCGCCTTCCATCAAAAAGACAACTGAGTCTTCTTTTGAATTTTTTCTGCCATTAATAAAACTGTTTTTGACTTTTGTTGTCTTTCCTTGTTTTGCTACAACGCGGGTCACCATGCGATTCCGCGCCAAAAACGCGGTATACAGCACAGGGTTATATCAAGTGTATGCCACCTCATATTGACGGTCACGTGACTATTACGACACTACCAAAATTTCTTGGCTTCATAGGTTACCAAATTTGCTTAGCGATGGTGCTCCGCTGGCGCACTAGCGCGCGGGCTCCTCTATCAAGACATCTTATCTTTGGTGATCACTTTCTTTCTTCCCATCACTTGAATGTTTGAGCAAATAATGAACAAAGTAAGAACTTTTGAAAATGTGTCGTGCTAAGTATGTTGATTGGATGCGTTTTCAAACAAAAAACGCATCTGTGCGGCAAGTGTGAAGAAGAATCTGGACATATTTGGACGTCTAGCAAGCCAGTGACCAGTTTACGCACTTAAAGAAGTATACAGAAAGAGAATTGAATAAAATCAAACTGATTAAACATGGAAGGATTAAATATTTGCCTGGGCACAAGTAAGTTCTTTAATTTAAAAAGTTAGATTAGGTAGCGATGTTATATTTGATTGTGTGATTGGATTACCTCAGTGTAGATTACCCGAAATTTAAAGACCACCAGCCGCCGAGGTCACCTACGGTGGCCCGTATATTAGCACCAAGCGAAGGCTTCCGACAACAGCCCGAAGACCTTCAAAATTTTATGAAAGAGAGCTCCGAAGACTTTTGAACGCTTTTTTGCAAAGAATTGCAAATATTTCAGAAAGTCGTCTGGAGATCAACCAGCAACCCCCAAATTGCTTAAGTGGCTACAGAATCAGAATTTTTCTTCAAACCAAATGACAATTAGATAACCAAATGATTGCTCGAAAGCTAAGCAAGTTTCTTCACCAATGGAAAGTTTGTTTGGTGATAGATTGAACCGTTTGCTTTTCTCATGCAAACCATGATGCTCTATATTTGGAAAACCAAAATTTTGTTTAAGGGACGACTGAAGTACTATCTTAGTGCTGCACTCTAATCAATCCATTCGATGATTTTTATGGTAGTTGGCGCAAGTGATCCTGCTCACTGACCGCAAATCAACTTCATTATTTAATATAGGGTTCTCTTACCCTGAAAAAAAATATTGCTGTGACCGTGGAAAAATACCGACACAATTTCCATTCCTTTGAAAACCGGTGCAATTTTTTTTCTAGGTGGAAACTGCTCCTCTCTTTGCTTCTGAATTTCGACAACATTTGTTGTGGTAAACAGGTAAATGTGACGGAACAAATAGCTAGGCTATTACATTGTTGTACGAAGACATTAAAGCGTGCTCGTGGTGTCAAGTGAGGCGAGTAAATTTGCCGGACGTTCTCATAGTCCAAACCGACCTCTCTGGACTTGGCAATGTGGTCTTTTGTTTTTCGACAATCTCACTCAGCCTCTCCCCGGCTGAGGGCAATTTTGTCGTGGAACGCGGCTCGCAAAGATTCATGTGTGCGCTTCAAATGAAAACGCATACCAGAAAAGGCGAGTTTCGTATTTAAGAGGGATTTTCGACGGCATAAAATAGGCTCTGGAACCCGTGAGAAGGAACAGAGGTATGCGAAAGACCCAAGAATATACCTTTGACGTTTTAGGGCGATTCGTTTATCGGATGGAATTAATCTCAAGTAAGATGCAGTGTGAAACTGTTTCCTGCCTTTAATTACTTCTAAACGTTCAGCAAACATGAAAAATAAAAACCTCAATTTCTCGCCCAAAAAGCCTCAAACCAGCCCAGGAAGCCCTCATACAATGACCAGTACAACAATGAAATAAGGTAAATTATTTCTATTTCGAAACCTTTTGTAGCATTTCCATACAAACTCTTAAGTGTTACCGATGTCATTATTATGCATAGCGTGGGAGAAACAGTCTAATTTATGCGCAGATCTCAACCTTAGCTTGGGCTGCCTGTGGTGTTTAGCTGATATATGTTAGGCAACATAAGTTGTAGGAATAGTGGTCTAGATTCTTCATTTTTGCAAAGGTCATGAATCACGAATAATGGCTTTAGCCTGGTTGGATACGTGCTTGTCCAAATGATATTGCAATATGTCAATTCGTAATAATTTATGTTGTAAACATTTACAGTATCTCAGCCACGGTAAACTCACGGGCGATGTACCAGCTGTCGTAAGGTCTTCCACGATTAGTCCATTAAACAATAGAACAAACAAAAGAAACAAAGAACGAGGCGTAAAAACAATAGAGCTACTACATATAGCGGTCCAATGAAAATACAAGCTTTTGAGAGGTGCTACACTACCGGAAACTCTCTACATAGCCCACTACAAGTGTAAAATTCCCGCAGGCTCTCTGTTAACCTGGGTTTATAGCTTAAAGCTTGATCTCACTGAGAAATCACGTTTGGAAGTCTTGGTGTGAACTGCAACATTTTTCACAGTATTTATCAGGCCGTTGACAACGTTTTTGTGGTTAGTGGATAGCCAGTGGAAGGAAGTCCAAATGTTTTTGTTTTAGT
>Ga0126336_10000362_pt1 | contig 17403 bp, 13 predicted proteins | sample SidCmetagenome_FD_92530 | JGI IMG/M metagenome (GOLD analysis project Ga0126336, IMG submission 92530) | Coral microbial communities from El Islote,Puerto Morelos, Mexico - Siderastrea C C metagenome | ecosystem: Host-associated > Invertebrates > Cnidaria > Coral | place: El Islote,Puerto... | reverse complement strand
TCTATTTCAAATAAGATTTCTGCGCTTTTGAAATATTATAGTCTTACGGAGGGACAGAACAAAATTCAACAAGGTAAGCCTAATTTTCACTGTTTTCTCTGTACTTTGAATACGATGCGTAATAAAATCTAAGTCCCAGAAATGACGCGATTCGCATGCGCGGCGGCCATGATGTATGAAATTGTTCGCCATGTTCTATTCGGAGAAAGTTACTGGCCATTTATTTCTGAGCCAAGATGCATATGTTATATATATGGCATCATAATCTTTCTGAACATTGGTAACAAACAATTTCTTTAAGTGTTAATGCTTGTTTACCCCCCAAAAAACTTTAGTAGCAAGTTGGCTTTACCTCGGTGTAAGAACCTGTGAAACTCACGGATGACGTAAAACAAAGGTAACAAAAACATTTAAAACAATACCGTACAGCAAAACAAAAGCTAGCAAACAAAGAAAATCTTGTCAGGTTCTTACACCGAGGTAAACCCAGCAAGTTTCTGTAAAACTAACCTTTATACAATGTCCTCAAATCATTTCAATGATTTTTCGTGGTTTGTGCAAATTTGCTTTCATTTTCTTATAGCTAGGAATCAGTTACAACATGGCTCCCGTCAAACACTTTCGCTTTCAGACAACGACAAAAAAATTCCATTTTTTGCATCGCAGCGCTGGTAACGAGGTTGAAATGAGAACAGGCATGTTCAATTGACTGGAAAATAAATTTCATGGAATGAAGATTGTGATCTTCTTATTGGACATTCCAGTTTTCATATGGTTCTGTCACTTACAGTAAAAATTTGGACCAGGACCAGCGACGCAAAATTATCCTTCTCGCAAAGACGGGCTTGCGTTACACGTGAAGTCATTTTATTATTCAACAATCACATTTACAATAAACCGAAGCCAACCAGCACGCGAGAATCCTCTCAGTTATTCAGTTGTTAGAAACATGATTAGTTTTCCTTTATGTGCCCAAAGATTAACACGTATTCTCTTCGTTTACAATTGATAGAATAATGGACGAGCCGTCTATCGTTCTGCATAATGTTCTTTCTCTAGGAAGGGTTTTCTGGTCGTGATTTCTATGGAAAAGAGGACATAAAGAGGCCTATGTTTTGACCTTGATTTTCCACGGGGGAAGGTTCATCAGGTTCATCAAGGAGTCGAATATTGTTTTGAAAAAAAATTCAAATGTGTAACGTAATTACAACAGTCAATGTATGTTTTTTAGGCGACTCGTGGAGATGTATGTTGAAATTTGTGTGTGTGTGTGTTATTAAAGTTCGCTATTTTAGAAAGTTGCTGTGAAGTTTCGGTTGGAGTAAGCTTAAAACCCCCGTGGGAGACTCCCATATGAAAGGGACGGGAAAGCTTGTCGGAAAATTAAAATTCAACCCCTAAAGGAGACCAATCTGGGCCAATTTGGGTGTGGCTCAGGCTTTATTTGACCCCTAAAGGAGACCATGCTAAAAGAGACAAACATATAAGAGCTATAGTGATATTTATTGTGCGAAAGATGTTGACATCGACTGCTGTCTTCTATAATTAGGTTTCAAAGGCGTTGTCATAAATCTTCAGGTTTTCATTCACGTTCATACCCTAAGCGATACTTGTATGCGTAAAAATATTGGCTCTCTGTCCTGAACACCCTAAATGAGACCAAAATCGGCAATTTACACCCCTAAACAAGACGACGAGCATCCCCGTCACTTTCATATGGGAGTCCCCCTCCCCCTGGTTAAAAATCTACCACGTTTATAACTTATATCGAAACCAAAAATATTGTTAGCCTTTCAAGTTCAACAAGATGGTTTTTTGACTTTTTTATTCTTATCCATGCCTTCAAAATCTCGCTCATATAAAGAGGAACCAAAACCTACATTTTGTTGAATCAAAAACTTAGTGTGAAACAAACTTAAACAGTCTGAAAACGTAAACACTCCAAAGGAAGCCTTTAACAGTAATATGGGCCTTCGATAAGTTAGTTCGTAGCCTCATAACGTGAAAAACTAAATCTACAGGTAACTAAATTTTAGGATACAGGCGCCATTTATTGTTCCAAAATATTTAAAATGTAACAACCCCACTTATCTCGAATAACTTCCCATCTCTAGAGCTCGGGATTTACTATTGCCGTTTTTGTTAGTCTGATTTTGACCTTTTATTTTATTCTCAATGAGAGAAGTAAAAGTGAACTACGTCAGAAAAGTTCACCCCACTTTGCTTAATTTACAATTTTTGTCAGAATCTCAACAATGCCGGCTTTTCACATTTTAAGTCTGCAAACGTTGTGTGAAGAAATTACTTATTGTAGGGTTCACAGTTTAGTGGAGACAGTTAGAGCCTGATTACACTGTAATTTAAACACTTCACGAATAAGAACACGTAAGATGCGATAAATCAGGAAACATTTAAGAATCTGCATAATTAATTTTTTTTTCCTGTAGTGTAAACTCAGCTTTAATTTCTTCACGGTAACCAGTCGACCTTCAGTTGATATCGAGTGGAAGTGGTCGAAGCAAATTGCTAACTTTCCTTTCTGTCCCAGCCTTGGAGTGAAGTTCAATCTTTCTACTTTTTGTAAAGGTAAAATATAATTTTGAAGCACTGGATTCCTGAAAGAAATCGAATAATTTTTTTTAGCTTGTCCAGTTCGGGAACGAAGATCTGATGCAAACTACGTTTCGAACCGAATTGTTCATTTGAATGGACAGTTGAAAATTCAATGTGATTAGAAGTTCGTGGGTTTGATTTTTGGGCGCAGTCAACAAAGTCAAATCACCCAGTTCACAGTCTCCATCTTAGAGCCCATGTTTCATGCTCATTCCGTAGTCTGTAGTCCGCTGTAGGCAGTCCGCAGTCCGTAGTCCACAGTCCACTGGCTAGAGTCTACCATGCAATAGCGTGACTCAATTTATCACGTGTTTCGAAATGCAAATTTTCGAATCACAACCGTGCGTCCTCTGGGTCAGACAAACAACCGATGTGTCTTTTGTATATATTATTGAAACGCCTGTCTTACATTAACTAATACGTCTCTCAAGATCTTGCAACACAGGCTTTCCAATCATTGATATGATGCCTCTGATGAATTCAGCCCCATCACTTAAAGATTGCGGTATTTTCTTTGCTCTATCTACATTACTTCCTCTTGCAGGTATGTTATATATAACTTCCTTTCAGCCTATAAATCCGAAGCCTGTTCTTGTGTTGTCCTGAGGGAGGCTTTTAAATAAAACTGAGGTAGTTAAAAATAACGTTTTCCAGTGAGTATTTCATTTTGGTATCGTCAATACATGCACAAACTATTATGTCAGCGACAATGTAAAAGAAAGCAGCGTTGATGTAGTCTGATATTCATGCTACGAATAGTACGCGTATGAGTTAAAATATCAAAGAATCACCAGTGTTAATTTGACCACGCAGTGATATTGCTTTGATGGAATGGCCTCTCAAAGAACGAAACTCGAATAACGAACCAATCAACCTCAATATCAGCAGGAGAAGTGACGTGACTCACTCAAAGCCTTTTGTCAAAGAAACGGAAAAGAGAGACGTTGTTAAGTTTTTTTGTCCAATGTTAAATTCGACATTAGACTACATCTAATTAACGGTTTCGCAGAATCAAGCCCATATTTTTCTAGGTGGACTTTTGTTTTTAATAAAGCATAGAGAAATAAATGACACAGGTAACCGGTTACGGACTCCGGTTCGCTGTGCAACGCACAATAACCACGGAGATTTTCACTGTAAATTTCATTCAGCAAAGACAGTTCCCTCAGCTACTTGCTAAAACTGAGACTCGTGATAAGCGTTTCGTCTGTCATTTAATCAATAGAAATTTTGTTTTGTTGATCATTTTCCGTTCCTAAAACTTAAAGTAGCCACTGCATTAATATTTTCTATTATGGTTTATTTTAATGCAGCCGGGAAGGGTCTTAGATCAGAATGAGTCCCACCTTTCTCATCCATGATGCTGCCCAGGTAGGTGAACGTGCTCACAGTCTCTGTTTGTTGACCGTTTACAAATAGGGACATCTGGCTGGTGTGGTTTATAGCCATTTGTTTGGTCTTCTTTGTGCTGGTTTGCAGGCCTATCTTTCCTGAACTGCTATTAAGCCGTTTGCTCTTCCGCTTCATATGCTGAAAGGTCATCGGCGTACTTGACTGAGGTCGTCAAGCTTTGTGAGGAGTCTCCATCTTATCATTATTTGTTGTTGAGCTAAAGACTCTTTAGTACCCAATCCAGGGACCCAAAGTTCACCAAAAAAGGTTCTTTGAGGGATCCCTCATGGATCACTCTACAGGGAAAGTCACTGCAAAGTGCTTTGATCAGGCTAATAATCTTCTGAGGTATGCCATTGTGATGGAGTGTCGCCCAAAGGCTGTTACGATGGATGCTATCGAAAGCCCTTTTCATAGTCTATGAAGTTAAGGTACGCTGTAGCTTTCCGCTCGACACATTGCTCGATGATATATCTTAGGGTGAAATATTTTAGGCGGTACGGGAGTCTCAGCGGCAGTTTATGCTGTAGTGGAACAACCCTGAGGCATTACAACGGGGCTAGTAACAGCGAAATCACGCCTCGCTAAGAGAGGGCTCACGATCCCTCGGCTAGAGCTTGCATCAGGGCATATGGGGACTAACCTGGTAGACAATGTGAAAGAAGCCTTAGAAGGCCTCCCCCTAAGGAACGCCAACTGTTGGCTTGACAGTGCAGTAGTACTCCACTGGATCAGAGGAGACGAAAGAGTACAATCAGTTCGTGGGAAATCGAGTTAGGAAGATAAAGGAGAAACAGTACCTAGAGTGGCGACGCGTACCTACAGATCAGATGAGAACCCAGCAGATGTGGGGAGCCATGGAGGGAACATCAACACATCACAAATCTTTGGTGGCAGGGACCACGCTGGCTATCAGACCCGCGAGAGTGGCCTCCCGACATTGTAACAAGCTCAAGCAAAGAATCAGCAGCAGAAGAAGTGAAAGTGATACGCGAGTTGTTTGCCTTAGCAGTAGAGAAGCGCGACGCCCTCGATGAGTTACTGGAAAAACGTGAATTGTGGCGCACGCTGCGCGTGGGCGCGTGGATCGCAAGGTTCCTGAAGAACGCGCGAGTGAACCGTGGAAGCCGAACTGCGGGACCCCTTACCACTTAAAAGATCGAAGAACAAACCATGTTCTGGTTCAAGCGCGCTCAAAATCAAGGAAAATCGAGCCGCAACTTCAAAAGTGATAAATTACAGTTGAACATCCAGACCAGCCTTTTTTCATGAGTCTACGTTTCCTTTCGGATTATAACACGTTGCGTAAGAGGGATATGTAGAAATTAACAATCTTGATAAAACAGTAGTGAATTATCACTAAAAACTAGCTCTTTAATGTTACAAAAATATACGTAATCGTGTAGTATAATGATAAGGGCTATTAATTTAACCTAATTTTATTATTTGAATTAAACTCCGAGTCCTGTTGTTGGAAAGCAGATTAACGCTAATCCGCAATTAAAAGTTAACCGGGTTTTCATCTTGCTCGTTGAAAATGTTTTTAAACGCTGGTGATTAGTAATCAAACTGGAATCAAAGTTCACACTAATCCTCCGTTAGCTTAATCATGCTTTGAAAAACTGGGCCCCGATCTTTTGTTTGAGGTTGAAGGGTGCCTAATTACGAGCATCAAAAAGCCTCCCTAGTGAGTGGACGCCTGCCGATGTTATTATCACTTTCGTTCATATTTTTTTCGATCATAATGAATTCAAAGTCAGACATGGGATGTTCTTCCTTATTGAAATGGACGGCTAATTCCCACGTGGTCTTATTAGTTAACATTACCGACTTGTGATTACAAAATCTGACCTTGAAATCATTTGCTGTAGAACGTACGTACTGTGCTTTACATTTTTTTGCAATTGAGATTTTGTCTGTAAAACCGATTTGTACAGGCGCTGTAAAAAAATCTTACTTTGTTTTAAATAGATAAATCGCATTTGCTGTTGTTACATTTACATCCCATTGACGGAGTTGTCGCTTTTCTTGTAATTGGATCTTCTAGAAGATGGAACGATTCACCCCTTGAGAAAAATATGTACGAGTGTTGGTGAATTGTAAATGAGGTGACTATGAGATTTAATGATTTCACCTATGTTGGGTAGACTACGAGCAGTCTCCCTATCCGCTCAGGGATAGTCGAGGTAAACGTACAAGCGAGCGAGCGCGAAATCGCCTGCCGCGTTGAAAAGTGACTCTCGTATCGAGCCGCTGGTATAGTGAGACACTAGCGGGCTCGAAACGCGCGTCACGTTTAAGCGCTGCGGGCGATTTTCGCACCCGCCCGCTTGTACGTTTACCTCGACTATCCGTGAGCGGAAAGAGAGACTGCTTGTAGTCTAATGTTGGGCAAATGTGGGTTAAAATTGGCCACAAGGGGGAAAAGGACTTTTTTCTCCCTTATTTTTTGGAACGAGGAGGTCCTCCCTGGGTAAGGCTTTAGCCTTGTCAAATTGTTTCTTAACTACTTGAGGGTGGTAGCCGCGATCTACAAGATAGTTCTGATACTCTTAACTACGTTCTTTAAATTTCTCATTTGTGGAACAATTTCCGTGAACCCTTAGTAGCAACTCCAAATGGCATAGCTTGGGTGGGCACTGTTACGCAATAAATAAATATGATGGTCCGTAGGTTTGAAATATATATCCGTTTGAATAAACCCATCAACTAAAGAAAGAGTGAGATCCAAAACATTAAGAGAAATTTCCGATGATACCATTGTGAATTTAATGGTGGGTACAATGAATTGGTGAAATCAATACATTCATTAAGTCTAGTGGTTTTCTGGGTCCAAAAATAAAAAAAAAGATGTCTCTATACTGCTCCACAATAATTTGGGTTTGATCTCCTCAGACTTGGCCGTTTGATCGCTAATTCCCATGTTGTTCCCGTGTACTGAGCTTCGTTCCCTGGAATTTTGTACGACTTAAATCCTCAGCTGAAGAATCCGAAAAGCTCGCGTTAACTCACACAAATATCCCGGGGTATACGATCGAACGAAATCAGGCGATCTTTACATCAGTGGTTAAGTCTCGTGGAATGATTAAAATCATTCTGCTGAGAGCTGTGTTGTTCACCGCTTGTGTAGTTGTGGGGACTGGAGGGTTGAATGCTCTGCTTTCTGATTGGCTTGGTAAATTTGACCAATGGGGCAAATCTCATTTCGATCCATATGTAAAGTTGTGTTTAAATTTGAGCAGGCTTTTTAATCATTTTTGGCGAAAAAATCTTACTAAGATCGTGCGAAGGTGGTCTTTTGTTTACCTTAGGGCCTCTTCATATGAACTCGGTTGACCGGGTTTACTCGGTTTCCGAGATCTCGCCTCATCACTACTTTCTTTGTAAAATTTGGATGTGTTCATATGAGAAGGGCGGGCTGGCCCGAAAAACCAAGATCTCGGTAACTGGGCTGGAAATTTTTTTTTTCCCATGTGAATAGGTCAGCCCTGTTACCGGGCTGAAAAAAGCTAAAAATGCGCATGCGTTTTTGTCAAAGGAGAGCGAAGTTAGCATCATTCCCGCCTTTTTCAAGACTTTTTATTGCAAAAATGATATTTTGACGTTGAATGAGCAAAGATAACATAATTTTCAGAATTACTCCGATAAAAATAATAAGTTAATATTTTCGTGTACCGGGCTGAAAATTTTCCATATGAACAGAGGACAAACTTCGTCCCGCTAACCGGTTAATAAGACAGGTCAAACACGACTCCCGCTAGTCGCTGAAGTTATTCTAGCCTTCAAAATAGAGGCTTTCCCAAGTCAAACCTTTCTATTCAGTTGAACGATAGGATTACTCGTCACGGACACATGTCCTGATGTATGAACATGCTATGTGCTAATAAAAGAATCATGAGCAAACTAAGCTAACTCCCAATAATATTATTAAGTTATTTGTTTCTTTTAAAGGTCCCATTCAGTTTACATCACCATATCTTGGGAGTAATGTGTCAGGATTGGTTGGTTCTTCTGTACAATTTACATGGACGTTCTCTGATGCTGCTGCTGGAATCAACTGGGGACTCGCGAATAAACAGCTTGATAACATTCAGACTCTACTTGTGTTTCTAGAAAGCTCAAGTGGTAATTTGTTACCAGCTCCAGGCCTCCCAGAAGAATATTCTGGACATGTGAATGGAAGTCTCCTAAGTGGTTCACGCCAGGTCATCTTCACTCTCAGTTCCCTATCAAAATCTCATGAAAACACATATGGCTGCTATATACAACGATCAGATGTAGGAAGTCGTAGTACAGCCTTTGATTATAAGAAGCTTGTTGCTCTGCTTCCAGCAGAGATATGGCCTGGTCGGGGATGGTGGGGCTGTGTGAAAGGGAAAGGATCATGCTGGTGAGAAAATTTGGATGAAACCTCTAAAGAAGATCAACCTGGATGTGAGGCTCAGACCGTAATTCAACCCTAAAAGATTCCATTCTGAAACAAAAAGTCAAATAAGAGTACAGTTACAAATACAACTGAAGACGTTGTCATCAAGCGAATGATCTATTGTGCCCTAATCAATACCTTGATGGAGCCAAAAAAATATTGGTGCTCAATTCCATCTCGAATACAGTAAGTGATGCCAAAATCCGTAATCTACATCCCTAACAGAGGATGAGCATATCGTGCTTCCCTTTCACAAATATGGTCAAGCGGTATATCTTTATTAGCCGGCCATCGCCAATGTGGCGACGTCTGGATCTTTTAATGCCCTTCTTTATTATTTCATATGAGCCGGCCGTCACCAATATGGCAACGACTGTGTTTACCCCGCCGTCAGTACGTGTTCTTTTTTTGTTCGAGGTCACTTTCCCCAGACTTCGGTTTCCGCTCGGCCAATCGAATAAGTATTGCAAACTTTGGTCAACGTAGTATTAACTTCAGTCGTTTAGCATCGCTTCACCATTATCTTCATGAAAGACGTTGTGCAATCTGTTCGACGAGAGCAAGGACAAAGATGCTAGCATTTTGTAGCAGTTTTGCTTTGCTTTGAATTGCTTCGCCAAAATCTTAAAGGAAATTTGTGGAGAAAAGTACAACGAATTCAATAGAGTTAACTTCTCGACAAAGTTGAACTTCATTAAGCCCCATTTCTTAAAATTCGCTGCGTTCGAAGTCCCCCCCCCTGGGGGGACCTCCCTATAAAAGTGACGGGGATGCACGTCGTCTCGCTAAGGAGTGTAAATTGCATTTTACCCATACAGGTATCGCTTAGGGTACTAGACTATGAACGAACAAGAAATTCTGAAGAATTTACAGGCGGCCGATAGTCTCCCCCCCCCTCCCCTTTTCCTAAGGAAAACATTTTTTTTAACCTTGGTAGTTCTTGGTTTCCGGTGACCTGTTATGGACAATTTGCACTACCGGTATGTAAGGAATCCTGTTTTCGTTCGGCAGGCCTTTTACCGGTGACAGATAGTGAGTTGTGCGCTGCGTGGTCAAAATCGTGACTATGCGTGAGGAGAATGTCCGGTATTTTGAAAACTGAAAAATCGATTCAGTAAGCCCAAGATACTTGACCTTTCACAGTGACCCTGAATGACGCGCTTTGTGTTTTTTTTTAACACGCACGATACTTGCATGCTTGCATGCATTAATTTAATTTAATTTAACTAGTGAACCAAAGAGAACACTGAGCGCCTATGTGGCCTTCAGAGAACTTGGAGCCGTAGGAAATTAAATTCGGTAGCATAAGGCTGTGAATGAACGGAAGCTCTCTATAATTCTAAAACTGTTGCTGATTGTTGCTGTCCAAATATTATAATTATGTGATAACTCTCCCCATAAATATGCAGTCGATTGTCGTGGATAACACAGTTCTAGTTGCTTTGAATTTTTCAGCCTTTAACAGGCAAGGGTTCCATTTGGATCTTAACGGCACGAGTTCTTACTTGCAGCCTCTTGTTATAACAGCAATGCCATTGTCGTATAGTGAGCCTGATGTGCAGTTGTGTCTGTTGGCCGCGCGACACCAAGAGGACTAAGTCAAGTGATTTAGGGCGACGACGACGACGCTGACGAAAATGAAAAACGACAAGAAATTCTCAGGTAGTCCCTCGTGTACACTCTCTTAAAATTCAAGGAGACCCAGCACGTGAATCTGTGTGGCCAAAATAGTGGCTATTTGAAGCAATATTTTGACTAATGCTGTGACACTATCGATGAAAGATATTTTGGGTATTCTGAAGACGTTACAGGCGGCCCATGGTGACTCAACGGCATTCCCCCTTCCCCCACTAAGGAGACAGCATTTGAACCTGCGTGACAAAAACTGTGAAAGTGTGATGCAATATTTTGGCTATGACCCTAGCACACTTAAGCTTGCGACGAACTGTGATCTGCGTACTTATCGACGTCCGATATGGCCCACTGTCACGATCTGTCACTGTATTCCCTTTAAAAGCACGATTTATAAACACGTCTGCAGCAATTCTAATGAATTTCGTCAATAGTATCCTGAAGTTTTCTGCGATCATAGAATGAAAAATTCAACTTAAAACATCTTCAGTAAAGGTCATGCTATTTTTTATTCACTAGGAGGAGAATGTCTGGTATTTGAGAGATTGGATTTCAAACCTGATAAAATCTATCTGTTTGCGTCATTAGAACAGCAAGGCCATTGTTCAGAGGCTGCACTACCCCAAGAGGTCTAAGTGAACTGACTTAGGACAACGACAAAAATGAAAAAGAAAAAACGTCCGTTTTACTAGTCGGCGCGACGTGGGCGCACGCACGATGGGCGCCGAAAAAACGTCCATTTTATAAGTCGGCGACGTGCGCCTGCACGCACGACGGCCGCCTAAAATCAAGATTTATGGCAATGTTTTTAAAATTTAATTATAAAGGACAGCAGTCGGTGTCAACATCTTTAGCGCAATTTAAACCACATGGCTCTTATTTGGCTGTCTGTTTTAGCATGGTCTCCTTTAGAGGTCAAATAAAGCCTGAGCCACGCCCAGATTGGTCTCCTTTAAGGGTTTAATTCTAATTTTCCGACGAGCGTCCCCATCCGTTTCATATGGGAGTCCCCCCCGGGAGTTTTCCAAAAGACAGCAGCATGAATCACCCAAGCCAGTTTCAAGGTATAGTTTAGTTTATTGTCGCTACTGTCTATTGAACGAGGATTGAGACCATGTGGGGTTATTCACAGAAGTTAGTTTCCAAATCAGTTTCTATGTGATCATGAGAACCTGCCTTTTAGTTTGGAGTTGTTTGTGCCCACTAAATTTCGCTACTGCTGTTTTGTAACTGTCTAGTTAAAGAAAAAGACTTATTTTGTTAATGAAATGTGTCTATCTTTTTCTCCGCGCTTTAGTTTACCAGCGCGATGCAAGTTTATAGTACTGATTTTCAAGAAATGATTTCCTCGTTTTTTCGAAAATAACGCGCTTGTGGCGAAAACGAACCACTTCAGGTTTTTAGTTATACCAGTACCCATTTATTTTATTTTATTTTTTTCCATCACGTACGTAAATACATGTATATCTGCTAAAATATCATAATGGCAGGAGATCTTAGCAAGCTCTGTTGAGCTTTTCTGAGAAGATCCCCTCAGTTAAATTATGCAAATTATTAAAGAAATCGATTTTTCAACTTCTGCCGCCGAATGCTCGATGTTTACTAAAAGCCGCTCTTAAGGAGTTGAATAATAAAGTGCAGTACAGTACTTACCCTGTGACTACTAAATACATTCTTCATTACAAGGCATAGTCTAAAAGCTAGACTGGACCCTGGACTGTGGCCTCTAGACTCGACTCTAGTCTATTTTTTTTTTGTCATGGAAAATGAAAAAAACTAATAAACAAACAAAAAAAGTAGGATCGTCCGATATAGATACGTTTTGTGTGTGTACGATGAAGTCTCTCAGTGAACGTGACCTTATCTGTCATTGCTATATCACACAATGGAAGTACCACCTCTCACGACATCGGCGTAAGAAGCGCCCTTTTTCAGTGAGCAGTTTCCTTCCTTTCTATTAACGCCATTATTGATGGAAAACACATAAACGCGGTTTTGAAAACGGTCGAACACACTCAACGAGACAGGTTAGGGATTGTGGACAACCGGCACAGCGAGACAAGTTTTGTAAACTGATAACTATTATCAGATCGATAAAAGGCGTTGAAGACTGTTGGTTCAATCGGACTTGCAGACGTATGCAAGAACTTTGATAACAAAAACGACCTTTAACCTGGGTTTTTTGCCTTTCTAACCCACGAGTTCTCTTTTTGTTGCCCTGCAAACTTCATTACACAGGAGTTAAACGGCTTATTTTACTTTTGGAGGTTGGACAGGGGCGGTGCTCATTTGGATGGGGTTAACCAACTTAGAAAAAATATCCTTTCATTATTAACCTTGATCGAAATTGACCAAAAATTCTGCAGCGGTTAGCCTGATACCCACTTAGATTTCTCTGGGCTCACACTTTTAAAGCACGAACGAAATGGGGAAAAAAACTACGTTCACTCGGAGACTTCATCTGGCCCTGGATCTGGAAATACACACAGACACACAAAACGTATCTATATCGAAGGATGTTACTTTTGTTTTGTTTTTTTTTGTGTGTGTGTGGTTTTCTTTGTTTGTTTGGTTGGGTTTTTTGCGTTTTTCATGACAAAAAACATAGGCACGCATAGCGTGCGTCAGCTATTTTGTAGCTGTCAGTGAGAGGTACGGAAATGGTAATTGAATGAACGTGCGAGTACAAAGGTACACTATTGTGATGTTGTTTATACGAGTAGCGTTGAGCATTTGAAAAGTATTGGTTTTTAGACAGACTTATATGGAGCTGTGTCCGATATTGTGCAACCTCGTTCCCAGGGCTTTCTCAGATTTGAGAGAAAGATCAATGTTTAAGTCAGCCAGTGGGGTTTATGTTAGTGGTTGCGTATTCGCGACTGATCAATAAATGGTACGCCTATGCGTACAAGTGTGGCTTCAAATTACGACAAAACAAGAAGAAAGTGAGATAAAATCTGCAAAATATCGGACAACAGTCGAAAATTAACGTTATTGCCTAGTTACCAGAGCGAAGTTGGCCTTTTTGGGATAAACTTGCCCGTGAGCACGGCTTGGATTGGTTCCGTCATGTTGACGGGACAACTTCTCGGAATATGATCGAGAAACACGTTTCCTTGTGATAATACGTGCGAAATATAACAAGTGTTTGGAAAGCGTGCACTTTGGCTGATTCATCAAATTCACGTAAGACGATGTGTGAATGTCTTCACATTACTCGCGTGCTGACGCATATAACTAAGAAATGGGACAAGATAATACAAAACAGTCCCTTCTGAAGCCCATTCTCGGGTGTTCCTCGCAAGGTCAACGGATTGAAATTTAGTTTTGTGGCTTTCTATTATAAAGATTTTTTTTCCATGGACAAATATTTTGGATGTAGTATGAAGCGTAGCTTGTCACAAAAAATAATTCTGTAATGTTTAAACCAGAAGAGAATAAGGTAGCCGATCTTGAAAGTCACGTCTTGCGTCATTGGTACTGTAACTTCTCCACTTCTTGCGTGACATCATGCTTGACGAACGTGGCAACTCCCGTATCCGAGACAAATGTATACCGTAAAGGGTCGATTAAGCGCCGCGGCGCTTATTTAATGTTCCCTGTTAAAGGTGCGGAGCTTGTTTCAACTACGGGTAAAACATGAGGGGAATATAGAGAGAATTAAGCGAGGCGCGTACTAAGTATGCGCAATTTAATACAAAATGCAAGAAAAAGGACAAATATGTACACCTCGAACTGTTATATGAACCCGGTCTTAAGAGTTTCTCTACATTAAAAGTTTAGAACTCACGAGTTGGTCGTGGTCTTATCTCTCAAGCGATATGGTTTTGATATCTCTTTATATCGAGCGCCGTAACAAAGGTGGGGCGTTTATTTGTAAATACCCAAATTAGCGCCGCGGCGCTTATTAAATAATTTTCGGTAAAGGTGCGGCGCTTATTCGAGAGCGGAGCTTATTCGAGTAGCGGCGCTTAATCGATCATTTACGGTAAATAAGCTTGGATGTTTTGTTATGTAGAGAGGTGGAAATGGGGGAACGAATCGTTGGAATTTTAAATGAGCGAATTTGAAAAAAAATAAGGGGCCGTCGACATATTTACAAGTTCCCCGCTTAACGTCCACTGGACGTTTAGAGGGGATGGGGTCAGGGAGCGTCAAGATTTGGACGTTAGAGCAGGGAATCTAGGACAAAACCAGAATAACGTACAAGCTAACAGGACATGAGGAGAAATACGTACTGCAGTAGAATAGGTGCCGCTGTGATCTACGTAGTTTGTCACTTACAAAGATGGCGGAGAAGTAATAGGCGTCCGCTAGATTTTACAAAACTAACAAATGTGTTCTGTCTGGATATATGATATGACAAAACAAAACAACAGTGGTTAATGGTCGTTAACTGAAAAAGTTCCAACAGAATTTCAAACCTTCCCAATCATTTACAGTCAACGCGCTTCACGCATGAACGATCATGGAATGAAGATTGCATTCTTCGCGTGCGCATTCCTTTCTTGAATTGGATAAACGTATTCTTATAGATAGATTGAAAGATAACGATTTTTTTTCGATGAGCGAAATCGATTCTTTGAAAGTTCACACGTAACATCAGAAATCGTCTAAATGGCGCACTCGGAAGAAGTGCTAATCAATTACTTCAGGGATGTCATCCGTTATTAAGGATCTTTACCTCCACAAGAAAATGTTTGAGTCGTCGCGTGGACTGAATAGTGTCGGACGATTTTATGAACAGCTCCTTTTGGTACTCTCGTGTTCCGTGGAATATCTGACAACCGGCCAATTCAGCATTGAAAAGCACGATTTCGTCCCTTACATTAGAAGGCAAAGGTTAACTCGTTCCTTGAATTAGAAGGCAAAGGTTTACCAGGATCGTAAAAGCCCCCAAGCGAATTTCCTGCCATTTGGAGTTAGGAAATTTAAACTTTCATGTTCCGATCATGTACACTGCAACACACCGCGACGAAAACCGTTACAGGTTTAAAATTGTGGCGGTTGTTGTTTATATTTTCTGCTGGTTTCCGATTAAGCCACGGAACCTCCAGCCAAAGAATAAGTTGCCTTGTTAAAATTAGAGAATCCTTTGGATTTTCGTCCTAAGGATTACTGTTGTCGATTTTCTCTTTACGGGTAATTTTTGTCGGATTTATGTTCTCGCCATTTTTTGCGCCGGGCTTGAAAACAATAAAAATATCACGCGTGACATACCGGAAAATTGAGCTAAAAAACTAACTTTTCATTTTTCAGTTCTGTTCGGAAAGTCTTGAAATTTGCAAACCAGTTTTCCAGACCTGGAAAAAGTTTGGAAAATAAAGATTACATAAGTTCTGGAAAAAAATGGTAAAAGGTCTGGAGTTTTTTTGTGTCTTGAGCGAGAACATTCAATCACAGACTGAGAAGTCTCAGAACTATCTTACGCCGGCATTGCATCACGGTTTTGACAAAATCATCTGTGCACAAAGATGCTTCTGCTGTGGACAGTGGGTTTGTTGCCAACAAACTTCTTCACGATTTAAAGCACACACAAAAAAATTTGACAAAGATTTCTATTCAGTGAAAGCTGATACCAAGAAATTCCTCATTGCTGTTGTCAAGAAGCTCTTATAAAAAGCGCCAATCAGGTATGGACTGTTGAAGAACTTGGCATGGCTACACCCTTTGGAGATCTGTGGTAATCAAGACAGGTGTCTTCAGCATCTCAATCGGTGTCTTAAGATTGTTGCTGATGCTCAGCAGGTTAATCTTTCCAAATGTAATAAAATGATCAGGCAATATAAAAAGTTTGCCAGAGAGAACTCAGCCAATCACGATGTTGAGCCCTTCGTTGTTGGTGAGTCACACCTGGATGAGCTTCTTTATGATAGCATGGCCAATGCTACTGAGTGGACTGATTTGTGGGATTTAACCAGAAAGCTTCTGCTTCTATCGCATGGACAAGCGTCAATTGAACGTAAATTTTTAATCAACAAGGACATCTCTGTTGAAAATATGGCGGAACAAACTTTGACTGCCCAGAGAGTGATCAAAGACCATCTCATCAGTGTTGGAGGGGTCACCAAAGTATCGTTGAGTAAAGAGCTCCTGGCCAGTGCAAGTTCTGCAAGACAGAGGTACCAAACATACCTTGAAGAGAAAAGAAAGAAGGTGGAGCAAAGGAGAGGGCAGAAAAGGGCAGTAGTCCTTGAACAACTGAATGATTTGAAAGAACAAAAGAAAAGGATGAAACCAAACATTGTGGCACTGTTCAAGTCAGGCTGATGAGTGGAGCAGATGACCTTGCAGAAAAGGCAGAGTCAACTGGGAAAGTTACTTTTATTTCCAAGTCAAATGCAAAAAAGGAGAAAGAAGGAGAGCTGACGTATATAGAGGAAGAAATAAATAAGAAACTTGAAGCACTGAAGAAGTAGTTCTGTATGCCATGGAATGTTATAAGAGATTAGGTGCAGGTGTTGATACACCTGTGATACTTTGTTTCTTACGAGGACCAAGATGGCAAAAGATCTGCTGCCTGCCATAATATTTGGGTTGCTACTTTGTTTTGATTGTGTTACTCAAGGTTCTGAATAGGAAAAAACAGTGTAAACTGATTTTTCCAGGGTGTTAATATTTACATGTATTAAGAAAAATTATTAAACTGTACGATGAGATCATTTGTCTTGTAGTCTCAACAATTAATAGCATGGTTTCTGCAGGATAATTGGGATAATATATTTCAAAATTGCCCAAATATCACTCACCGCTTCGCCGCTCGTGATTTTAAGGACAGTTTTGAATCATAACTCGTGGGTTTTTATCTCAAATGTCTCTTAAAACCATGCTATTACCTATGCTAACCTTGAGTCTGGAAAAAGAAATTATTGTTTTGGAAAAAGTCTGGAAAAAGTCTTTCTTTAAAGGCTTAAGCTTCTTTAGCAAAACGATTGTACGAGAGTACTGGAGTACTTGACAAAAAAATCTAATATCTATAAATAGGAAGAAAAAGTTCGAAAGAATACTGGTAGAAGGCGAAAAGTTCAAGCTACAAAAGCTGCCTTCAAAGGACTTCATCGCTTTGTTTTCTTCACGGCGGAGAGCTTGCCCTGTTCTGAAACAGGTACACGATTTTGAGTATTACGGTCAAAGAAATTATGTTTTGAAATGAAATTTAATTTATGTCATTAGAAATGTGTTTGTTTTTCATAACAGTAGGTCTAAGCACAGTCGCGAGACAACTAGCTGCACAAGCATCACTTCAGTGAGATTACGACGAATAATTGCTTTCAATTTTGACTTTCGGGTACATCTCTTTGTGCAATTGTCGATTTTCTTGTCCTAGAAGTTTTCAATAG